>Ga0181416_1000235_pt1 | contig 14903 bp, 11 predicted proteins | sample 39SPOviralmetaG_FD_130141 | JGI IMG/M metagenome (GOLD analysis project Ga0181416, IMG submission 130141) | Marine viral communities from the oligotrophic San Pedro Time Series (SPOT) site, San Pedro Channel, CA, USA - 39 SPOT_SRF_2013-01-16 | ecosystem: Environmental > Aquatic > Marine > Strait... | reverse complement strand
TGTTAAAAGAACTTCGTTGGCTGCGTGGTCTGTATTGGCTGCTGTGAGTAAGACTTCAATCGCCGCCAAGTCTGTAGCACAAGCTGCGGTGGATGTTTTAATAGCATCTGTATCTGAATCAATAGTTCCGAGTAATGTTTCATTGGCTGCGTGTTTTCCATTGGCTGCTGTAAGTAAGACTTCAATCGCTGCTTGGTCTGTTTCGATTGCTGTAAGAGTTGTTTCCAAAGTATCTAATTTCGCTTCAACATTATCTACGTGTCCGATAAGAGTTGATTGATTTGCTGCTGTAGATGCTCCACTCGGAAGTCCAGAACTTCCAGAAGAAATATTTACATTGACTTTTGAACTTCCCACGCAAGTAGCAAGAGATGCTGTGGAAGTATCAATAGTTCCGAGATGTGCTTCGGCATCAGTAAGTGCCGAGTTAGTTGCTGTATGAAGAACTTCCAACGCTGCTTGGTCAGTTTCGATTGCTGTTAGGGTCGTTTCCAGAGTATCTAATTTAGTATTGGTTGAAGTCTGAAGTGTTTCCAATCCATCAACATACCCAGTAATTGCCGTGAGAGAACTATTGGTTGCTGTATGAAGAACTTCAGTTGCTGCTGCGTCGGTTTCAATAGCGGTTAGGGTCGTTTCAAGAACATCTAATTTACTATTAGTTGCTGTCTGTAATACTTCTAATGCGGCCACATCGACATTGATTGCCGCTGCTGTAATTTCAATTTCATTAACGGAACATTCTAATCTTCCAGAAGAATCTAATTTTAATCGTTTGAGACCATCTCCAGCGGAATTTTCAGCGAGTAAGACTTGACCTTGAATATTAGACATTTTATATTATTAGAATATATTATTTTTTAGATATTTTTTCAATTGAAGTTGGTGGACACTTACATACTTTTTCACCAGTCTTTGGACATCTCTTGGTTGGACTCTTAGCATCTTCCTCTGGAACTTTGGTAGGTGGTTCAATCGGAACATCTATTCTTAAAATAACAGAACTATTTTCATTGAGTTCTGGGTTTGATAAATCTGGATTCAATATCTTAACTCGGATGTTATTGATAGGTGTATTCTGATTGAGAACTTGAACTATATCCGAGTTTGCGAGAGGAATGAAATCTTGAGAACTCAGTGAAGTTTTCGGAACTACACCGAGTAATCCGAGTGGGTCGCCTTTACTCACAATATCTTTATATGTTGGGACTAAGTCGGAAGTAATCAAATAGTATCCAAATTTACTCAAAGTCGGAAGTTCTTCTGCTGATATCGGAGTCGGTTTTGCTACAATATTGGTCATTGCTGTGAATGTATGAATTGACCCAGCATATGATTGTTGATTCGAACCAATCATAGACATTTGACTTCCTTGAGAACTATCTGGATAATCTCTCTGTAGTTCTGTTCGTGGCGTATTCATATCAAAATTATTATAAACTTGAGGGGCTTTGATTGTTCCTTTACCATAGATTACTTCTATCTCATAGTCGGAAGGGTTGGCCAATGATGAAATAGTCGGAATTACCGAAGTATCCACGACTGTGTCGGAAGTAATGCCTCGTAGTTTTAAGTTCTTAGGTTGGCAGTATTGAATAATATCTTCAAAATATTCTTCTTCATTAAACTGTTGATATGAAAATCCGAGTTTTCCCCACAGAGTTTTTGTTTTCCATATTTTCTCTGCTTGACTTTTCGAACTGAAGAAATCTCTGAAACTTGCGTGTTGAGAATATTCGGCATCGCCAGAGACACTCGGTCTATCTGAGAACTTCATTGCTGTTGCTTGGGCAAAATTATAAACTATAACTCCACCAGTTCGAGTTTTAGGTCTTTGGAAACTTGTAATCATTTGTCTCTGTTCTGTGGTAGAACCAGACTCATTACCAGTAATTTTAAATCCGATTTGGTCATCTGTAAAACCACCCTTAAATACTTGTTTATTATCATTCCAAGTAATAGGGAATTTGACTCTAACAGAGTAAAATCCGATAGAATCATCTGGGTTTGGATAACCTTTTGACCCAGCAGATTCACTATCTTTAGTTGCGGCTGGAATTATTTCAATGATTTCTACATAATCACTTCCATCTGGAACTGGTAATTTGGAGGAACTTTGGGTGTGAGGAGATGTATCAACTGGTTCTAATTTCGCACCGAGAGTCATAAAAGACTGTGCCCCTACATTTCCACCAGCATCTAAAAATCGGATGTTCTTTAGAATATTAGTATCTGGAGTAATTTGACCTCTGAGTTGTGTAGCACTATTATCGGTAGTTTGAATAGTTCTTTCAGCAGAACCCCAAATACTTTGATGACTCATATATGGTTGAGCATCACATATCTCAGCACATCGTTTTAATCCGACACCGACTTCCCCTTTATTTATAATATCATTTCCAAGAATATCTGTGCTGGGGATTCTCCAACTGGCGTGGAGATTATTTAGAGAGAAGGCAGAAGTATCTGTATCATATTGAATATTTGCTTCTGGAGCTCCTATTGTAATACTGGTAATATTTCCGATTCTATAATCTGATTTCGCTTTCATAGCAGTGCTTGAGTCATCAGTTCCAGATGCCGCTGCCGCTTGAGCCGCTGTAGATAAATCTGGAGCAGACCATCCTTGAACAGAATATGCTTTAGGAATTGTTTTCAAAGTCATTCCATTCCTATTCACTCCAGTAATATCATTATCCATCATATATCCCACATATCCAGTTCCAGAAATCTTAGAAGAAAAATTAGTTCTATTCTTCATATTGATTGCTTTTCTTGCTTCATATGACTCGGCATATTCATAGGCTGGAATGAATGTGTGGTCTGGAATAGTATTTCCTATTACAGCATTTTCTTTTGGATTTATCTCGGTTAGATGAACCGAATCTGGGGCATCTCGGTATTTAATAGGTTTTATCTTAGTTGTGAATCCTTGAGTTCCTTGATTAATCATTCCATCATATTCATCTGTTAACAACCCAGAATCATATGGTTTAGTCGGAACTTTTGAATTTGGTTTTCCTAATCCATTCAATTGTCCATTTATTAGAGAAACTAACTGTTGAATTCCATAGATTCCTTTCGGAACTGTAATTTGTGCCGACAATGCTCTCGGAGAGCAATAGTAATTTTCATCGTCATTCACAAAGATTTCAACATTAGTCTTCACTCGAGTATCAACTGTAGCAGCCGTAGAAACAGCAGAAAAATCTATTAGAGTTCCAGCTTCATTCTCTACGAAGAAACCAGTTCCATCTGCTTTCAAACTCTGAATCTTACATCCCATAGGTATTATAGTATTTCCGACTTTATCATACACTCTATCTCCGACTTTCGGAGTTCGAGTAGAAAAATCGTTAATAAGTTTATAGCCAGGCTGTTCGGTGTCTACTCTGCCTTTTTGAAATAAAGTATTAATTTCACTTGCTGTTCCCTTACCATCATTCGGTGATACACCAGCAATCGCTTGTCCACTTCCATCTCCCCAAGCATTATATACTGGAACTATATATTCTCGAATAGCATTGCCTCCAGCTGTGCTCCATCCTTGAGAGAAAGTTCCGTGTCCAAAAGTCGCTGAAGTATCATCCATATCTAAGGTAGCAATTTCTAAATGAGAATCTGAACCATAGACTTTAGTAAAATTAGTGGCGGCTGGAAGACTCTCTCCGAAGTGAACTCGATTAGTAGTAATACCTCTTAAATTTCCACTCAATAAAACTAAATCGACCATAGAATCTCGAGTTGCTATAAAAGTATTTAATCCATCTGCTGGAGTTAATGTTAATGTTCCGACAAGAGAATTCGGTGGAGTAATACAGACGTTGACTGGAAACTCGGTAGTTTGGTCTGGTGCTGGTGGGTCGGAAAGAATGAGTGGAGTTCCACATCCTCCAAATTTGGTAGCATCTAAATGTTGATAAGTTCCTTCTGTAATTGTAGTTTGAATATTCCACAAACCACGCCGACCATTACCTCGACCAGATGTAGCACCGCTGGCGGCATTATTAAGTAAATTCATATACCCCCATAATTGGTCATTCATTTGATGTTTCTCTCCTCGCTTAGTTTCGAGTGGGTCTTGTAAAATCGGAACTATTTGTTCTTGTTCTGAGATATAACCATAATAGTAAATAGTCTCGGTAATATCTTCCTCAAATTCTATACTCTGTCCAGTAATCCCCTTCTGATTGATGAAGGCTTGATGAACTGAAATTTCCGACCCACTTGGTGCGACAATGGTATCATTCAAAGAATAGTCCCATATGTTAGTTTGTTTTGATTCACTGTCTTGTGCCGAGAATCGGTTAATATCTATATAATAAGATTTAGTTGGGGGAGCACTCATATATAATATGAATAGAAAATTAAAAATGAATAAGAAACAATATAAATTAACTTGAGACCATAACTGAAGTTCCCTTCGGAAGTTTTTTAACAACTACCACTCGAGAGTGGGTAATGTAGTAATCAACATCCATTTCACCTCTGTAGTCTGGAGATTTGCCTTTGGCATTTTCAGTAGCATCAGTTCCATTTCCAGAACCATTCATTCGTGGTTTTCGTTTGTATTTCCAAATAAGAGGTGAACCGCTCATTATAGTAGTTCCGCCTCCAACAATCTGTGGATTACCATTAGATAAATCTGCTCCCAATGGTTTGTATTGTGCCATTAAACCATCTTCCATAGGTGCGAGTCGTTGTCGTTCGGCATTAGGGTCATTGTAATACATTGGTCTCGGAAGAACTAAGTCTTCACCCATAACTAAAGACATTTGATTATACTGACTTGCGTTTTGGAAAACAAAGTTCGGATATAAATCTAAACCGTTGACTTCGAGATTATATTCTTCTTCATCGACACCGTGAATGGCTTGGTGCTGTAAGATTTTTCTTGCTTGACCCATAGAGTTTGGATTAGTGAATGTGATGGCCTCTGTTGTCGGTGCGCCTGCTTCGCAATTTCCGCTAAGAACAAGGGAACGTCCAGCAACATCTACAGAAACCACATATTTAGGAGTCCCAGCAGTCGAGATTGAAGCGGATACAGCCAAAGCACCAACACTAATATTTTCACAGTTAATGTCGGAAAGATTGGGAGCACTTGATGAAGTAGAAGTTGCGGTTCGAACAATAGTTGAGCCTTCACGCTTTTTATAATCTACAAATCGTTTTGCCATAACAACATTGTGAACTTCCTTACCAGTCTGACCTAATCTGTGTTCGACTTCTTGGACTTCTTTACTTTGTCCGACTGCTGTGAGTTTTTTCTTAACTACAGCAATCTCTGGGAATTCAAATCTGTATCCGCCTTGTTTAGTAGTTTGTTCTAAGAAGTTATTGATAACCGAAGAAGGTGGAAGCATATAGTCCACAACTAATTGAACTTCTGCGAATCCGACATCTGTAGTAGTCGCTGCGAATGGCGAACCAGACTCAGCACCAGCGGATGGTTTATATGGAACTGGTTGTCCAGCAACTGTCTGTGGGACGTTAGTAAGATTGTAAGCATATTTATCAGAGAAGTTCATTTCAAATTCTAACTGAATATTGTAGTCAGTGAATAAGAAGAGTGGAAGACTTCTGCCTTTGAGGCAAGGGAAAATCATCGAGAGTGGAATACCATATTTTTCATTAACATCAGCAGATGAGTTTACAGCAAGAGAATTCACAGCAGCACCAGTTCCGTCGGCGGCAGTTCCGAAGTTAACACCAGAATCATTTTCAACATAGACAATCTGACCTCGACCAGTTGCGTCAGTTCCAGAACCACGATTAGTATTAGCAGCCTCAAGAACTTTGAGTTCTAATGAATTACCGAGATAATGACCTAAAACATTTCTTCGCTGTAATACCGACTTATTGAGATTCAACATAGCGGCAATTCTGTCTACATCTTGAGCATTCTGAACTTCATAATCTCCGATTCGTAAGTGAGCATTCTTAATACATCCGAGTGCTCCAGACCAAAGATTAACTCGGAACTTATCGTTGTTTCCACCAGAAAGATTTTTTAATTTAAAAGTAAGCATAGAAGTTCCTTCGAGAAAACCTACATTTCTAATCGTGAACTTAAATACTTTAGAAGCATCAGTTGTAGCATTGTTGGTTTCTACAGTTTCAGTTCGAATTTCCGACTGTTGTGGCACTTCTTTCAATCCATAATCAAGTAATTCAGCAATAGACATTTTATATATTATTAATATATTTTATTTTTTCAATTTCTTTTTTTCTTGAAATACTTTTGGATTCTTTGGTTTCTTCTTTTTATATGGAAGTGGTTTTTGCTTCTTAACTATATCAAACTCTTCTTCTGGCGGCGGTTTTGGCTTAGGGTCGACTTGGACTTCTCCATCAAAAATCTTCTGAGAGTTGTGTTTTTTATTTTTATACTGAATATCTGGATACAGTGAATTCCACGCCTTTAACTCAACTGGGTCAAATCGTTTTATTTTCATTTGTTCTGCTAATGAATTAGGTTTCTTAGGTTTTCGTTGGCATATATGCTTAGTAGAATTTAGGTTGTTCATATATATAGTTAAGGTTTTTCTATTGTAAAATTAATTACACTCCCACTAAGACCTTCTGCGATAACATTGGATTCAATGTCTCTAATCTCTACATCCAATGAATTGAGAACTTGTCGATTATTATCTAAATCTAATTTCTTCTGAATGGAAGGTTGGAAAGTTCCGACTATTATATCTCCAGTTCCACTGTTAATTACCTTTGAATCTGAATAAGGAGTCGGAACATCGTGGATAATAGGTTGAGCATAACCAGCACTCTGAACATTGTTTCCAGCACTCATTGCTTTACTCTGAATATTCTTGTAGGCTGAAATCGGAAGATTCTTTAGGAAGATACTATAACTTTCATCTGTATGTTGGTCTGCGTCTTCTTTAACAATTTTTGATACTTGATTCTCTGGTAGATTTGGATTATATTTATCAGATTCATTTACACCCACAAATCTGGCTAACTCGGAACTAATCTTAAATTGATAGGCTTGAACCAAAGTAATCGGAGAAGCATTAGTCGCAGTTCCGAGTGGAGAGTTTGTTCCAATCTTTTCCCATCCAGCCATCTTAAGAGTTTCAAAACCTTCACCGTTCTTTTGAGCAGACATTAGAACACTGAATGGAATTTGAGAATTTGCCTTCTGTGCTTTCTGAGCATCTGTTCCAGTATTGATAGTAGTTAATCCTTTTTGTCGGAAGAAATTATAAGTTAACCATCTAACGGAATTTTTACTATCATAAATCATATTGGAAGAATCTACATAGTTTGAATTAATTAGATTGAAAAGTCGGAACTCTAATTTATCATTAGAAGATGCTTGAAAACCTTCTGCCCAATAAGTTTGAAGGGCAAATCGAGCATTCACATTATTAGCATCTGCTCCTTCTAACAGTGAAGCCATTGGACAACTCCATACCTTAATCATTCTATTAACTTCTGCGGCCGCTCTTGTGGGGGCATTGTGCCGAGTTGTATAATTTGATGCTCTCCATATATTCAACATCTGTTTATTTCCATCTGGTTGAGAAGAACCAGTAATTTCTATACCAAGGAATGCTTGAGGAATTGAAGCTGCTTTATCGGCTGCTGAAGCATCAACTCGAATAGCATTGGAAGTATTTGGTTTATATATAATCGGAACAAATAGGTTTTGACCTCCAGCACTTGGAGCTTGAGTTCCAGTTGTGCCGTGAGTAAAACTATTGACGGAACTTCCATCAGCATAGGCAGTCCAATCATCACCACCAGCCTTTAGTGAATCTGCTATTTCGTGAGAACTGAGTCCCATAAAAATACTTCCGACTTGTTCTCCTACAGTCTGAGCACCCACAAATTCTATCAAATTGTGATTCTCTGAATTAGGGGAAAGTTCCGACTGATATGAAAAATCATAAGTTTGTTTCGACATACCAAAGCAATCATAGAATAAATCTGCTGGGTCTGCTCCAGCATCTGCGTTAGTCTTAATACAGACATTGTCGGTATCTGCGGCCATACCAAAATTGTGTTCTGCTGATAATCCAAGCCAAGATGGTAATTCCAGAACATTATAATCTTTATACCAACCTATAGCAATCTTAGAATAATCTTGTCTTTCATAAACTGGATTGTAGAGCATCATCTGTTTCGGAACTCCAGCAACTGCTCGAATTCCATAATCAGCATCGACCTCTGGGTCTCCACCGAGTCTTTCATTAATAACTTGTTCTAATTCTGAAGCTGTATATCCAGTTTGATTTGTTAATGGATTGATAACTGGTATGGTAATTGAATTCGTTCCCATTACAGTATTGGCAGTCGCCGTCGAAGACGGTAGCACAGTCGGAAGAACTTCATTCAATACGACTTCTATAGTTTGGTCTGTATTAAAATAAATTGATGAGTTTCTTTTGAACTTCGCAAAGTTCAGATAAACTTTGGAATTTGGTTCTATAACAAGGGGTTCTCGAAATCTAACTGAATATGTGTGTCCATTATCCACTGGCGAGACAAGGTTAATTGAAGTCATATTTATATATATAACTGAGAAAATTAAAACTGAAATAATAAATGTTTGAACTCTTCTTCTGGTTCATCTGTATAAATATATTTTCTTTTGGTTTTTTTGGGGTCTACCCTCATATAACCATCACGAAATTGTTTCTTTAGGGACTTGACTCTCATACGAACACCTTGTTCTGCGAGTTGAAGTTTCATTAGGAGTTTTTTTGCTGGGTCTCGACGCATAGGTCTTTTCGTAATGTAATACCTTCGTCCGTAAGTTTCTCCTAATCTTGAACCATCTTTTTTTCCGATTTTATAACCATTGTTGATTTTAAAAATCTTTAAGTCCATAGTAATATTATATTTTATTTTTCTAATTGCTGTTTAACTAATTGACTGTGAATATCTGGCTCGATAGAGCATTTAGATTTACAGCATATGGTCATCTTACACACTACACGTTTTAATAGTTTTCCGAACATACCATTTAAAGAGATTTTTTTAATAATTTTATATGAATTCTGATGAATTAGAAACACTTGGTGCTGTAATATTTGTTATCTGTGTCGGACTTACTTTATACTGTATTATATGTTGGGACACCCACCACAAACCATTTACATTGTCTTCACAAGAGTCTGAAGATTGAGTGCGGCATTGTATTTAACGAATGTCTGAACAAGTTCCGACTTATTTCGTCTATCAACTGGTAAGAGTGTAGAACCAGCATTGACTCCAGAATGAACAGTATTAGAGTAATCTCGGTTGATGTAGTTAAGAGAATTTCCGACTCCATAAGTGTAATCAACTCCTAAACCGAGAAGTTCTGGATATAACTGATTACCGACACCGCTTGTAGCAGCAACAGCAGTTCCTTCAACTTGAGCATTACCAGCGTTGTAGATACCATTAGTTCTGTCTCTGTAATCAAATTCTAAATTGTTAACAGACCTTCGCATATTAGCGGAACTTCGTTTTGCTTCCATACCTCCGAGTAATGCTCTTTCGAAATGTTTTCTAAGTTCTAAATCACCCATTATATTTTCACGCTTGAGCATCTGAGATGGGTCAATTGAACCCTCACCTAACTCAACTAATGATTCATAATTAGGTTGAGATTTGAGAGGGAATGTGAATGGGAATCTGAGATTATCTTTCTTATGTTCAACTTGTTTCATTCCCACTGGAAGTCGGAAGTTTGTTTGTTGATAGGCTAAGTTGTTAGTTTGGTCTTTATCTAAATATAAATTACACATTGCCTTAACTGAATTGAGTTGAGGAGTGTATGAGATATTATCTTGGTCAGCGTGGATATCGTTAAGTAAGTTGAGTTGAGAGTTCAGAGGAATCTGTGCTTTGTAGGCACTCATTTCTGCTGGAGTCGGAACTATGTATCGACCCTCAAGTTTTAAGTTTCGAAGACAATACATCGAATTTGCTAAATCATTGGCAGTTTGATTACCTTTATCTCTGAATCGTTGGAACAACACGGAACTATCTGGAGCAAGATGGATTGTGAGCATAAGACCATTGGTGTATGCTTGACCTAAATGGATATTTCCAGACTGGAATAAATCAATATCTAATTTGATAGAGAATGGAACTCCTAATTCTCGGTTGTTATTAGTTTTCAAATCTTGGGCAGTTTTATCGGCAATAATCTGAATTCGCCTATTTACTTCATTGGCGTGATTGCCTTGAGCAAGTGAGCGATTTGGTGCGACACCCCACAAGTAATCTTCATCGTTGTTAGTATAGGCTTCTCGGAGTGAACTGTATGCTGGATAGTTGTGGATGTTAATTAACTCGGTATTAGTTTTTTTTGTTTGAATTACCACTTTATCTATAACATTATGAACACCACCGTGATTCGGAATATTACAAGCAACTTCTTTAGTTATAGAAGCTCCATTATCATTTTCCATATTGGCGTAATTTGGGTCTCTGAAACCTTCGTCGGTATCTTGCTGTTTAACTATAAACTGGCCAGATAATACTAAAGTTCTTGTTTCTAACATTTTCTCTACAGCAGGTAATGAGAACTTAATAATTGGATTAGATTCTTTGAATGAGAAACCACCAGCAACTCCGTTAGCACCAGAACTTTGTAATGGATTATCGTTGAGAGGCGAAATCTGAAAATAATTCTTTTCAATCGGCATTTTATATATTAATAAAATATTTTAATTATAAAAAAATTCAATTTATAAAATAAGTTGGAGATTATCTTTGTTAATCATTATAGTTTTTACTGAGAATACAAAGTGTATCATTCTCACATTACCAGCCTGTATTCCATCGGATGCTTGGTCTCTTCCGTTAGAGAATGTAAGTCGGATTTGTGGTTCAGCGTCTTTAAGATTGTAGACAAATTGTTCGCCTCGTGCGAGTTCTCTGGCGTGTAAGTATGTGTTGGTATAATCACAGATGTTTCCAGCACGGCATTCACCAAGTCTTTTCACATCTTTTCCTATTGTTTTGAATGCCTTGACTAATTCATTCATATTAACAACTTTATCTTGTTTCGCTGAAGGATTGTAGGCTTTAAGAGGATACAGTTTATTGTTTATGAAATACTGGACTGAATCTAAAAATATCCGATGTGGTGGTTGACCATTGTAATAGTTCTGACCATATTTCTCATTTTCAGTGCTTACAGAGATATAGTGTGTGAAGATACTTTTCGCAGCCGAAGCAACAGAAGTAATATCCGATTGATGACTAAGACTTGTCTGTGGAAGATTATCAAGGAAACAATCCCAAGAGATGTAATCGAACTGACTTTCCTTAATCATTCCTTTCATCATACCTTGAGGAGGGATTACTTGGAGAACTTTGAGTTCAACATTCTTGAGTTTATATGTGGATTGAGTGGTATCATTAGCAAAGTAAATAACACAGTTGTTAGTAGTCGCACCAGCAGCGGTAAGTGCTGTAGTAGAAACTACAACAATTCTTGATGTCGGAAGTCCATCGGTTTGTGTGAATTCTCTGTGGACGTGGTCTACAACGAATGGTTGAGCACCAGCCTCTCCACCTCCTCCAGTATTTTGAAGAACCATAGAAGCACCCTTAACAATACCTAAGTCTGCTGGGTCGGCAATGTTAGTTCCAGTAATCACAATAGTTTTGAGTGTCTTAGCACCACGACCACCACCAGCAGCGGCAACCTTAACTTCGTCAACAGCAATACCATTAGCAAATGAATCGGCTTTGACCACACTGGTCGCAGAAGCACCATTAGCAACATTTAATCGAGTCATAACACGCTTGTCTTCGGCAAAAGTGATTTCAATTCGAAGACCACCGAATAATAGGATTGGAGTAAGTTTTTCCGAGACACCGAAATGGGAGAAAATTCCAGACTTCAAAGGAATACAGAACTTCCGAGCAGCGAATTTCTTAGCACACATCTCATTATCAACATTGGCTTCTTGATTAGTTCCACTCACTACTCCAGTTCCAGATGAAATTTGACTGAAAAGTTCCGACCCTAAATCTAATGTGCTTCGAGCATCACCAGCATAACCACGTTCTGTAAGGACATTTGCTTTTGTGGCAGCAGTTTGGGCACAAGAGTATGCTCGTGGTTCAACATCAGTTCCATTCTTAAGTTGAGAGTGGGCATTATCTTCTTCACAATATTGATTTTCTAAAGAACACCATAAAGAATAATTGGTGAGTGATTCGAGTAATTGGCCATTTGCTAAAGAGTAGATATCCATTCTGTCGATGACTGATGAAGCACCAGCGGTTGCTGGGAATGAACAGACACGAGAATTAGGGCAAGTGTTAAGAATATCGTAAGAGAGATAAGAATCTTTTCCCTTAACAAATCCGATATCTGGATGAATGGTAAAGATTGCTTTTTGTTCGGAAGTAAATTCAGTTCCATTATCGGCAACGAGGGCAATAAATTTTGAGTTTTCGGCAACAGACATTTTATATATTATTAATATATTTTATTTTTCCAAATTAAAATATCTTAAATTATTATAATGTCGTTGAAAGAAATCGTAGAACCTATCTATACCCAAATAGAGGATAAATCTGCTCGTGTTAACAATACTCTCATAAGAGCAATTGATGATGCGGCCGCTGCTGGAACTTTTACCTTAGGAGCATCGAGTAATCTACTTGCTTTTAAAATTGGAGATGCTTCTGGAGCGAATACAGCTTTAGATATTGTTTCAACTTCTGCTCTTGATGTTAGAACAACTGGGACTGGTGCTCGACAAGTGAAGGTTGAAGGATTAGTTGCTGATACTTCCGATTCAAATAAAAGAAAACCACAGACGTGTGTTTTTAATATGAATGGAACTACAATCGTTAATACTGGTTCTGGTATTGAGTCTGGAACAAATCTCTTCTGTGCTGTAAATAAAATCACTGTATTCTCTACTGGAAATACTTACTCTAACGCTGGAGATATTACAGCAAAACAAACTGGAACATCTACAGTATATGGAATTCTTCAAGCCACCCATTTTAGTTCCAAGTGTTTACACTATGCGACAAGGTCTTCTGAAGAACTGTTGGTCAAAAGTATTCACATCTCATCGGCATTTGCGACTGCTTGTTCAGTAGAATTATTTGAACAAGATTTAGATTCTGGCCACAAAGAATTACTTGGAAAAGTATTTGTCGGAACTACACCAGATATACAGCATCCATTACATTTAAAAATTGGTAAAGGAAAAGTCTTCTATGCTACAATAACTAATCTCGAAGCAATACTCGGAACTAATCATATCTCTGCTAATGTATCGGCACTATCTATTTAAGGATTAATATCGGAACTAATAATAATGAGAAGATATACTGAGTGGTTGAAAGAGAAATTGATGTGTGATATTTGTAAAAGAGAAATCAGTAGAGGCCATATCAATAACCATTTAAAATCAAAAATTCATATTAAGAATTGCGACCTCCTCGCAGAAAAAGAAAGTAAAAAAATTTGTGAACCAGTGATTATACGCTGGGATTAAAAGTTGGCGTTCTAAGTTCATTTTTATTTTATATTTACTATTTATATGATTAATAGTGAAATTTTGGATGTCGGATATATTTACCAGATTACTTCTGAAGATGATGATAAAATTTATTATGGTTCTACTAAGAATTGGAAGGAAAGGGCGAGAAGTCATAACTCTGCCAACAATAAGTGTATGACGATGTATATCAATGGTCGGAAGAATATTAAGGTTCTTGAAGAGTTCTATAAAATTACAAGGGGAGACTTACAGATAAAAGAAAGAGCATATATAGAAAATCATAATGAAGCAATCTCTGGACTTTGGTGTTTAAATAAACAAGTTCCGACTCAGACTCCAAAGGAATATCATAAGAAAAGATATGATAAGAATTCTTCTTATTTCGCAGCTAAACAAAAAGTATATTATTGGGAAAATTTAGATAAAGAACACGCTCGTAATAAAAAATATCGAGAGAAAAGGAAGGGTGATATGTGGTTCTGTAGTCATTGTAATCAAATATATGCTTGGACAACTCGGAAGAAACATATTAAGACTCAAAAACATTTACAAGCACAGCAGTCCGACGAAGTCTTAGACAGTGTATCCACCGCCACCCCCACCGAGTGTATTACCCTTGAACACGGAAGTATCAAGACCTCCAGCGACAGCTCCTCCAGTCATTTGGGCTGCTGATGCTCTGGCTTCTTCACCCTTTTTATCTAATCCGTGAATTAATCCGCCGATTAAACTTCCGACTCCTATAATTTCTCCGATAACTGGAATTCCATCCAAAGCAGCATCTACACCACCCATTACTTTAGAACCTATTTGACTTGCTACATTGGAAGCAACATCTTCAGCCGCAGGAGCAGCAGCACCACCACCACCAGCAACAGCATCATTTGCGACACTTGCTTGACTTACAGCACCTCCAGCATTACCTCCAGTCTGACCAGCAACTTGTCCAGTATTAGCAGCGATATTTACTTGCTGTGCCCCAGTATTTGCGATAGGAGCTCCGACTAATGGTGTTGCTACAGCAGTTGGATTAGCGGCTACAGCAGCAGCAGATTGGGCAGAACTTTGTCCAGCAGCGGCCGCAGTCGGAAGTCCAGCAACTCTGATAGTTCCACCAGCAGCTTGGGCAGCAGCAGCATTTACAGTAGCGGCAGTTGCTCCAGCGGCTTGAGTTGCTACATTAGTTGCTACAGCAGCAGCACCAGTAGCAGCATTAACACCTTGAGTAAATGTAGCGGCGGCAGTGGCGATATTTCCAGCAGCGGCTTGGGCAGCGGCAGCGACATCACCTCCAGTAGTTTCGGCAACATTAGTAGCGGCATCTGTAGCAGCACCTTGTTGTGCTTGAAGACCTCGATAAACTTTTCTTCCGTGTTTCCAGACAACTCCAGCAGTTGTTAATGC
>Ga0181416_1000234_pt1 | contig 14907 bp, 34 predicted proteins | sample 39SPOviralmetaG_FD_130141 | JGI IMG/M metagenome (GOLD analysis project Ga0181416, IMG submission 130141) | Marine viral communities from the oligotrophic San Pedro Time Series (SPOT) site, San Pedro Channel, CA, USA - 39 SPOT_SRF_2013-01-16 | ecosystem: Environmental > Aquatic > Marine > Strait... | reverse complement strand
TTTCTACTTTCACCATTACCTATGCAAAATGCTCTACTCATTACTTTCTTTTATATTTGTTATTTTAGATGATTTAAATCTAGATTTTATATCTTGTTTTGCTTCATCTAATGTTAAATTTCTTAATGCAAATAGATAAGTTTTTTTACCATCTAATGTGATGTTATATTTTTTATATATTGTTTTATGTTCCATAATTTATTCCTTTCTTGGTTCTGGTATAGACTGTTCATTACTTCCCCAAACTTCCATTGGTCCTATGGTTACTGAATGTGTAGCACATCCTGTTAATAATAATGTTAATATAATTAATAGTTTCATTAAACACAACCTGTCGGTTTTGGTAGACCACCATACTTTGCAATTTTCTTCATTGGTCCAGATTCAAAAACTTCATACAATTTACTTGCCTTTCTATCCATACCAAATTCTTTTGCAAATACTCTAACTGCTGGTACTGTGCCTGTTGCACTATACATTTCTCTTGCTTTATCAATATACATTTTTATTTCATCTGTGATTTCTATACCATCCATTTTAGCCATTTCATACATGACTTCTTCTGACCAATCACTTTTATTTAATAAAAAACCATCTCCATCTCTATCACAACCTTTCATAACATTACCTCAATATATGTTTCATAAATTTTTAAATACCAATCTGTATAAAAGTGATAGTGTATAATTCCTATAAACATAATTGTAGAACCTACAATATTAACTACTATTAATGACCAATCTTTCCACATTATACCTACTATCAACCAACCTGTAATACCTACAAATTGAAAATACATGTTATATGGGTATAGATTCATGGCTGTAGTTATTGCACCTAATATCAATACGATACTTGCAAACCATTTTATGTACCAATCTAGTCCAGTAGATATTTCTTTTTGTACCACTCTTTAAACTCCGGGTCTTTATCAAATTCTTGTAGCAACTCTTGTTGGTCTACATTTCCACTTCTAATACAATCAGCAAGTAATTGCCACTTTTCTTCTTTAGTAAACTTTCTTACTTTTAAAAACTCACTCATAAAAATACCTCTCTCAATATTAATTTTGTTTCTGTTTGATTAAACTTTAAAAACGGTTTAAATTTAGTTATCTTTTTATAGAAGTTTGGCCATACAATTTTATCTGTTATTTTTTCTTGCCAATCTTTTATAAAATTTAAATGATAATCCATAATAATTAATGTTTCTGTACTAATCTTATTTCCAATACAATGTCGTAAAAGTATTGGATGCTGACCATCACGAACAATAACAACATCGGTGGGCATAATACCATCCATATCGCAAGTAGTAAGTATTCTAGAGCAATCTTCTTTGAAGAAATAGCTACTCGAATCGGTTCTCCTTTTGTATTGTAAATATATTTCATGACTTTCTTTTTCTAATAAACTTCCTGACCATGCCTTATTCTTTTTTAGAAAATTTGCAATCATAAAATCATCTATTTCATCTTGATTATATTTTACACTTAATTTGTGAAACATATACCTATCATTTCTTTTTGTAAATGTTTCTAACTTTGTATGTATCATACCACTATGTTCTGTGTAGTCATACTTGTCTGTTGTAAAATGTAATTTATATGCTAGATACTTTCTATAAACTGCAAAGCCGTCATAGTGTTCATTCATAAAGGTAAAGTTCCACCCTTTTCAACTAAATTTAATCCTTGTGCCTCTATTGTAATTTTTTCTTTTAGACTTTTAGATACATACTTACCAACTTCTGCTGGGTCTATCTTTTGTTGGTCACAATAAAAAAGAATAGCATCCATATATGACATGTCGCCATTTTCTCTTTTTATCTGTTCTATCTTTAGACTGAATTGTTTAGCGTTCATAATATAAAAATCTTGGGGTGTATTTCTGTGTGCCGAGCATACACCAAGCTCCGGCACTTCTTAAAGTGGTAGAGTGCCTAAACTATTTTACCTCTTGTAATTGTGGATTAACTGTATCATAAAAAGTTTGAATTGCTATTTGTAATTCTTCTTCATAATCTTTAGGTTCTTTCACAAAAGACTTCATTGAACCATCTTCTGCAGCCATTAATATGACTATCTGTTCTATTGGTTCATTATAAGTTTCAGCATACATCATTGAGTATGCTGTACATTGTAGAAAATAGTTATCTACCCATGCTTCTATTCTTTCTTTGTTTGCTGTTTTGAAATCAATAACTGATAGTTTTCCGTTGTATTCTGCGATACAATCAACTTGACCTGCAATGGTCAATTTAGGACTGTACATAATTTCTTCTACTAATCTAATGTTATTAATTTGGTCTAGATAGGGTTTCATTAATTTAAATAACCCTAATGGTAGGACATCCCTTATGGATGGTGTTTCGTTCTTCATGTATTGTTCTACTAATGTGTGTAGAGATTTACCTCTATTTGCACATCTTCGCATTTCCCAATTAGCAACATCTTCGCCAATTGATTCACGCCATTTAGTTAGTCCTTCGGACTTTCTCATGCTCAATACTGAAGTAACAGATGGATAATGTGTTCCATCTATTTCGTAAAATCTGTGACCGTTTATCTTCTTACCTTTTGTTTGAGGTAGAATCTTTTTGTCTATGTCTGTATGTATAAATTTCATATCTGTTCTCTATTTATATATTATATTCACTTATTATATACCAACCAACCCTAAATGTCAAGGCTGGTTGGCATACTAATATTTATTAGAATGATATACCTAAACTAAATGTAGCATATGTTGTGTCTACATATTTAGCTGTTCCTGTTGAATCTGAATCGTTTTTACCGACTTCTAATCCAACATCTATATCACTAATTGTTCTATTATAATTGACTTTAGTTACACTTCCTTTTAAGTCTTTACCCCATTCACCATAACTGAATGATAGGTTGTCTGTTAAATTTGCCGTAACTTCTGCCCATGAATAATCTTGTTCTGTTGCTGTTTTATAATTTCCCACAGAATAGTCATATGATATACCACCATAAGAAAGTCCTGTGTTAAATTCTTCATAATCGGAATCAAAATTATCACTATAATAATATCCTGTTACACCGGCATAAGAATCAAAACCTAATATTTTAAATGTTGTTCCTAAATAAACATCCATTTCAATACCTTGGTCTACATCTGCCATCCATATTCCTGCATAGGAACTTTTTGTATCTATATCTGCACCAAAACTTACTGCTGATTCAGATTGAAATACACCTCTATACCAATAGTCTGACATATAACCTATGTTATAACTAACTGGTGAAGCATGTGATGGTAAACTACCTAGTAGTAACAATACCATTAATATTTTTTTCATTTTAACTCCTTGTTATTTTGGATATACTGAAGGTCCTGTTGAAGATGATTTTGTAAATTCTGGATAAGCATCCAGTCCACATTCGGAGATATCAACTCCTAAATCTTCATCTTCTTCAGATACTTTCAATCCAAATGTTATTTTTATGATATACCAAAATAATGCACTTACAATAAAAGTCCATAAGAATATCATAACTATTCCATATAATTGTGCTGATAGTGTTCCAGTAGTAAATACTACTGCAAGTAATCCCCATATACCTGCCGTTCCGTGTGCTGATATAGCACCGACCGGGTCATCTAACTTCAGTCTATCTAAAGTTATAATTGAGTATACTACAATTACTCCACCTACTGCACCAATTAATAATGCAAGTCCTGGTGTTGGCGCTAAAGGTTCTGCTGTTATTGAAACTAGACCTGCAATTGCACCATTAAGTGCCATTGTTAAGTCTGACTTTCCAAACATTACTTTTGATAATATCAATGCACCCATAACACCACCAGCCGCAGCTAAGTTTGTGTTTACAAATATCATTGATACAGCATTTGCTTCAACTACATTCGATACTATTAATTCAGAACCACCATTGAATCCAAACCACCCTAACCATAATATAAAAGTACCTAATGTTGCAAGTGGTAAGTTTGCACCTGGCATAGCAACAACTTTGCCGTCTACATATTTACCTTTACGAGCGCCTAATATTAAAACACCAGCAAGAGCTGCTGTCGCACCACATAAGTGAACAACTCCTGAACCTGCAAAATCTAAAAATCCTGCTTGGTCTAGAAATCCACCACCCCATTTCCAATATCCTTGTACTGGATAAATGAAACTTGTCATCACTACACAAAATAGTAGGAATGGCCATAGTTTCATTCGTTCTGCAACTGCACCCGATATAATCGAACATGCTGTTGCTACAAATACAACTTGAAAGAAGTGGTCAGCCATACTTGAATAATAAATATCGCCTCCACTATTTAAAACTTCTTCTGTTGTATTGTCTGCACCTAATAGAAATGCTAATTCAGGTATTACACCTGTACCAACACTTGGGTACATAAGATTATATCCTACTACCATGAACATAATGCATGATATAGAATATAGTGCTATATTTTTAGTTAAGATTTCTGTCGTGTTTTTAGCTCTGACAAGACCAGATTCCAACATTGTGAATCCAGCGGCCATCCACATGACAAAAGCACCCATAACTAAAAAGTATAATGTGTCTAGAGAATATGATATCTCTATTATACTATTTTCCATTGTTTACCTCGTTATTGTTTTAGGTGAAAAGCGGTCCACCATTGTTGATTTAAGTCAGCAACCTGACTATGCTTTTCATAATATAGTTTTCAAATCGTTTTACAGCATGTAGCTAAAAATGTTCCTATCATCCATCCTGTTATCATTATTAGACTTATAAATCCAATAAATGCAACTGCAAATCTTAATACATCCCAATAATATTTAATTGTTTCCATTATTTACACCTTTTAGAATTTGGTTTTCTTTTACAGCGATAAGTTCCATGACTTGAATTTTTTGTCATCTTAACTACTTTACCACTTCCTGTTTTCTTTACAGGTGGTGCTGATGGGATTGCTGATTTACTCATTAGTATTAACCTCTTGTCAATTTTAAAATTTTTTCAATTTGTGCCTTAATAATAGGTCCTCTATTTGGCCAATAAATATAATCTTCTTCACTTTTTGCAAGATTATATAAGAAAGGTAAAATTACTTTTTCTACCTCTTTAAATCTTTTAACTGTTTCTTCATTAGATATCTCTTTTGTCACCGTATCTTTTTCAGCAACTATCTGCATAATTTCATTCATCATACTTTTAATAGTCTGAACATCTGATTTCACTTTAGACAATTCTATATTTGTTTCTTTGTTCTCGCCTACTACCACTTTTTCTTCTACTGGTTTTTGATTGACTGGTGTAAAACCAAAATCTTGGTCTAAGTCAAAACCTCGCATATAATCTGGTATATCTGACATTACTTGTTCCTCTTTGCTCTCTCTTGGTGTTTTTTAACCACCTGTTTGGTCTTAATCTCTTTAATAGATTTATTACCATATCTATCTGCAAGTGATGAATTAGGGTGGGCGTCTGCGATTCTGGATAGATTATCTTTCCAACCAGAATCACTTTTTATTCCACCGACACCTGCAACTATATTTATACCTGTGTGAACTTGTTCTACATCAGGATTATCAACTAAGTAGTTTTCCATTTCTGAAATTTTCATCATCTTTTCTTCAACTACTCCTGTTGATATATTGTGAAAGGTGTATGTAGGCATTATTGCATGTTCTCTAACGCTTTAGTGAAACGATTCGCATGACTTCTTTCTGCCTTTGCAAGGGTTTCAAACCAATCTGCAACTTCATCAAAACCTTCATCACGAGCAGTCTTTGCCATTCCAGGATACATATCTGTATACTCATGGGTTTCACCTATTATAGCAGCTTGTAGATTTAATCTACTATCTCCTATAGGTTCTCCTGTCGCTGGGTCACCACAGTCTTTTTCTAAATATTCCATATGTCCATGTGCATGTCCAGTTTCACCTTCTGCTGTTGAACGGAATACTTGTGCCACATCATTTTGTCCTTCGACATCAGCCTTAGCTGCAAAATATAAATATCTACGATTCGCTTGTGATTCACCAGCAAAAGCGTCTTTTAAATTTTGTTCTGTCTTAGTTCCTTTTATACTCATTATTTACTCCTATAATATGAAATCCCAAAATATTGCTATAGCAGATACAAAAAGTACTGCTTTAACGATATCAGGTAAATCATCACATATTTCTTGCATTTTTTCAATCATATTGATTCTCCTATTGCTTGACTATACCACTCGGGAACTTTTGAAGGTTCTTTCCATGTAGCAAAATCTCGCTTTTTCATTATATAATATTTGCGATAACTTCCTACCACATCACCTGGTACTTTACATTCATCTGGCATAGCAGGTGTAGGTAAAGTGCCGACTACATTAAGAGGAGAATTTTTAGGTGGGTTTCTCAATACTTCTTTTAGTTTTACAACTGAAGTATGGTCTACACCTTTAAACCTCTTCTTAAATTCTTCGTTAAGAGCAATGAAGTGTCTATACAACCAGTTATAATTGTATGCACTTTTCATAACCCATTGGGTTGATGGATGATTAATCCACCCTGCTTTGTACAATGTCTGTTCCATCATAGTATCAGGATGACGCCATCTTTTAATTTTACGACCATTCGCTGACTTGCCATGATACATGACACCATCTTGCACTCTCTGGACTGCACATAACATCTGTGCTGATTCTAGTATCATTTTGACTACATGTTTATCACATGCCATTTCAGCAGATACTTCTGGACTTTTATCTAATGCAAATATATTCATAATACCATTATACAGGAGTTTATATCATTTGTCAAGCTATTTTTACACATTATTTTTGTATTTATCATCACTATCTGACCATGTATGTATTTGATTCAACTTCAATTTAATCTCATCTGGACTTAATATTGCTCTTTCCTCATCAGTAAGGGATTCCATAAATTCTTTATAATCCCTATCCTTTTTCCAATCTTTTTTATTTGCTGTAATTATTTCAACTAATTCTTTAACTAATTTATCTTTCTTATTCTGTACTATGTTTTTAATATCTTCATTATTGTCCTCTAATTCTTCAAAGGTTTCTCCGATTAACATTCTTCTTTCTTTAAAAGATATGTTTGCTGATATTAACATTAATACTGCAACAGGGTCAAATACAAATATCAATATTATAATAATGATTCTTACTGCCTTGTCAAAGTGATTTACTGCTTCATCACCATATATAAATTCTGCAACATATTTGATAGGACCTAAATCTGCCTCTATCTTTAATTGTTCTGTTCTTATACCTGCCTTTTTATCTGATAATTCATTAATCTTATTTAAACTTTCTTCTATCGTTTCTTCTAATGATATTCTTTCTTGTTTTTGATTATTTCTTTCTGTTATTGCTCTTTGTGAACTACTACTAAACCAACTTGATTCTTCTGATTGAGTTTCAATTAAATCGTCCATTCTTGTTAATTGTTTTTGTGAACGGTCTATTGTTTTTTGTCGTTGTTCTATTTGTTCATCTAATATTTGTACTTGTAATGCATTATTACTTTCTGGTACAACTTGGTCTAAATGTGCCTTTGATAAGAATCCGAAAATACCTACCGAAGTTATAAAAATTAAAACTATAACTGCACTTGTTAAATAATATTTAATTGATTTTGGTAATAATGGATTCTTCCAATTATTATACAACCAACTTGCTATAACAAGTTTTGCAACTTCTAATGCACCACCCATAGCATATATTGCTGTTGTGGCGCCTGCAAATAAAGCTGCTAATCCTATTATACTATAACCTGCGGCTATAATAGATAGTGCTATACCACTAATTAATATTAAGTAAGTTAAAAACATACTTATATTTATAATGATTCTAACTCTTTAATTATTCGTATAACCCTATTTGCATAATCAGGTGTTTCACTATATCTGGTCATAGTTTGAACTGCAACTTTAGGATTCATCTGTTCATCATTTAATAATGTCTGTGTTCTATATCTTCTAAACTTATAATATGCTTGATGTTCATTTAATAAACGGTAGTATTCTTTTACCGAATCACATTTATTTAAAAATACTCTATACATGACATCCGTGTTTTCTTTTGCATGTCTATGAGGTACTTTGTTTGAAAATGCCTTTATACCAAATAGATTGTTTGAATCTTTTGCTAAGTCTGATTCGCCCCAACCTGTTTCTAAAACTGATTGTGCAATAATCATATTTCTAGGTATGTAATTGTTTCTTGTTATTGTTGATTCTATTTTGTTTACACATTGATTTAATCTATCAACATATTCTTCCTTGTTTGTATATTGAAAACTAGGTTCAGGAAAATCTCTTAATATATATTGATTCGGATTAAATGTACCGATATAATATATGACTAGTGTATAAAATGCACCAGCGATTATCTGATAAAATATATTAATTATTCTGCTAATCATTTTACATAAGCAACATAGTCATACCCACCAACATTGTTAGGTAATTTTCTAGAAAGAAATACTAACTTAGTATTTAATTTTAACATTTCTTTTCTTAATTTGTTTCTTTGAGTAGGTGTTAGATTGTCTTCTAAATCTTTACCCCAATTACCAGTATAGTATGTTATGACTGGTGATTTGTAATACTTTTGTTCTTTTGTTTTTTAAATATCCGTTTTTAAGTAATTTTTAAGAAACTTAGGTGTGTCTATTAATTGTTTTTTCAAAAATTGGTCTATCTCTTTGCTCATAATATAATCTCCATATTTAACTAACTTCTTTTACTTCCTGAACTACACATTTTGGTATGATTGTAGAATTTCCACATTCATCAATACTACCATCCTCTTTAAAATTAAAATCTGATACAAGTCTAATCATATCTTCATCATCATTATCACTTACTAAAAAACCTGTGCTTAAACATCTAGGTAAATCATCTGATTTTACATCTTCAATACTTCTCCATGAACTATCAGACTGAATATCAATCCAATATACATGGACAAATTTATAAGGTATTTTTTTAATTGCTCTCATTTATCAACTCCTTAACCTTAACTAGGTTTTTATATTGTAAGACATTATCTGTCATACTATTAATAGAATCTTTAATTAAATCTTTGTATTCATGTTTTAAATAAAATATGGAAGATAGAGGATGTACTTCTACATCAATAAAGAAAGCTGCTGTATCTTTATCAACTGTTAATGTTCTTTCGTGTTCAACTCTAAAATATAAATCATCTATTTTATTGAAATTCGGTCTATGTCTACTTGGATGATTACTTAAACTTCCTAGTGGTGATATGCCCCATGTATATCTTTCATAAGATGAACCACTTGTCATAGCACGCCAGATACCATCACTTGCCTTTCTTAACATTTCACTATCAGCAACTGATTCATGAACATCTTCTAGTGTTAGACCTTGCACTTTGCCAGGATTCCAACCACTCGCCATTGCAACAAAACCTGCCTCAACTTTACCTTTATGCATTATGATAATATCATCAGGTATTTCTAAACCCATTTCTATAATTGAATAAAAAGGTTCATCTGTCAATTGCATTGCTCTAGATGTTTTTTCAACTAAACATTCTTGTATTGCAATATAAGATTCAAAACACATTTCATCTGCTAGAGTTTGAAATTCAAAGTTTCTCTCATTATATAAATCATCGGTATATTCCTTCATGACAACATCTGCCACAGGTTTGAATCGAGGATTCATTGTATAAGGTATTTGTACTATTTCTTTTATGTTCATAATATAATAGGTCCATTATACAGGACCTCACACGATTTGTCAAGCACTTTTTACTTTATTTTATTGACATCAATATAATTATCATTCCAATTGAAAGCGGATTTTACAACGGATGCTGTTAGTCCTTTATACATGTTATGCAACTTCTTATCTTTTATTCCAACCAATACTACAGCTTCATCTTTATGAAGACCTTCTAGTATTTGAACGAATAGAGTTTCTTTTCTTGTTTTAGATAATGTATTATCACCACCAACTACAAAATGCCATAGTTTATTAGATTCAGATTCAAGTCCAGTATGTTCTGTTCCTGCAGGAGCTTCATTCGCCATATATGGAGGTGTACCTTTTGGTAAATCCCATACAATTTTAGGGTCAAATGCACCTTTCAAGATTCTTCTTAATCCTGGTGTATCATTCTCTTTTAAGATTTCTATTTTTTTTGATTTTACTTTAGCGTTATTTACTTTAGTGAACACCTCACTAAATAACGGTTTGCCTGTTCCACCTTGAGCCATGGAAGTCATAGCCGCAGGAGATATTAGATTTGGATTTCTTTCTACCATAATTTCACCTCATGTTTAAAAGTCATTTATATTACTCATTAATGTTTTCAACTTATGGTCTATAAAATACTGTAATAGTTTAGAACTATCGGGTATTTGATATGACCTGTAAGTATTTATAATATCCTCTTGTAGTGCTAGAGGAATCTCATCTAAATCAATCAACTTCTTATTTCGTTGATAATTTAATCTTGTTATACTACCAAGTGGTATATTGTCTAATTCTGCCCACTCTTGTAATCTCTTTTTATGTATTGGTTGTTGTTTTTCACCTGTTACAAAAACATTGTCATCAGATAAAATATTAGGCACGCCATCAGAACGGTCACCTTTTATAATTTGTTCATGTAAAAATTTTATTGGGTCTTCATCTTTAATAAATTTCTTTTGAATCGGACTATATTGTTTTACTTTAGGATATTTGTGCAACTGTATAAAATCTTTATCACCAGATACTATCATAACATTTTCTTTATTATGATTTGCTTCTCTACATAGTATAGCAATAATATCATCTGCTTCTGCATTATCTACCGATAAAACCATGTAAGGAAAGTTTTCTGCAATCTCTTGTTTTACAACTGTAATAATATCAAAAAGGTCATCCCATTTATCCGTTGATTCTTTAGTTTCAATTCTACCTTGTCTTCTTTGATGTTTATAGTTAGGAAAATATTCTCTACGCCAAGGGTTTGCTGAATCAGCACATAATATTTGTGTGCCATACTTCTGTTTAAATTTTAAATTATATCCTCTAATACTATTCAACACCATATGTCTAAACATATCTATATTAGGTTCTTGTTGTCCTCTTGTTTGTGCCATATAATTAGATATCAACACTTGGTTTAAATCAATTAAAATCATTTATCATCTTCCGGTTCTTGTGTTGGTTTCCAATCAGAAATATCTGATATACTTTCATTATCCGTTGGGTCTGGTGGAAATTCAAAATCTGGTTCAAAAATTATTTCTTGTTCATCTTCTTCGGATTCCTCAAAAGAAATACCTGAATTTTCATTACCTAACATATTTTCTTTTAAATCTTTAGGAACTAAAACTTTACTATAATTTATTATAGGTTGCACTTCATTATTAGCATTATATTGAATAGTTATAATTTTATCTATCAATGCTTGTGATATATGATTTCTATTCAAATCTCTATAAACTAATGCTCTAATCATTTCTGTGATAAATCCTAAATCACCATAAAAATGTTTTTTGTTTATATCACATCCATAATCTACTAAATGTTTTATTAATGATATAGCACACTCATCTACACAAGATTCAACTAATTCTAATTCTTGTTGTTCTCTTTCTTCACCAACTGTTACATTCTTAATAGAATGTTCATCAACCATATTATCAAATGGTTTTATTTTTCCACCATTGGGGAATTGTATAATATTATCTTTATCTTTACTCAACTTTCTCTCCTTTGAAATTGACTAGACCTTGGTCATCAAAATATTCAACTAACTGATGATACCCACCAATTAATTCACCATCAATTTTTATTTGTGGCATTGTTTTAACTTTTCTTCCTATATCTTCTAACATATCATCTACTGTTTTAAAATCTTCTAATTTTTTTTCATCATACTTTACACCAAGACTATTTAACATAGTCTTGGCTTTAGTACAGTATATACAATTGTTTTTACTATAAATTACTACTTTCATTTGAACTCATAGCATCCCAATTATACATCTTATTTAACTCACCCATAGGTAGTCTTAATCCAACATATGCACGATAATTACCATCTTTAGTAATTGTAACATCTTGTTTAAAGATTTCATACCCACGAACTGGAGTATCTTGTATTGAATTAACTAAGGCACTTTCAACTTCAGTTATAACATGTTTTTCTTTATCTTTACCGATTTCAGAAATGAACTGTTTACTTTGTTTGTTCATTGTGCCTTTTATCATATCAGCAATTTCAGATTTTGCAATCATCTTCGCCTTCTCAATCGCAAGGTTTAAATCAGGCGATACAGATGTACCTGCCCCAAATATACACATACCTTCTTGAGTATCTTTACCACATAGTTTCATGTTAGAATAATCTGCCATGAACCAACCTGGAACTGTTGTTACTAAATCCGTGCTTTCAGTTTTAAATGAATACATTGGATTGTTTGTTGTTGAACATGCACCTAATGTTAATGCAAATACAACTATTATATAATTTTTCATTATATTACTCCTATCACTCTATCAATAACACTATTTATACTGCCACTAAGATGTATTACAACTTCTTCAATCGTAAGACTAGTCATAGTAATAATAATGAATCCAAGAGTAAATATTATTATATTTTTAATCATTGGACCTCCCAATCACCAGATTTTGTAAGACATGCTTTTCCTGGTGTTTTAAAAGCATGATTCGGTCTATCATAATACCTGCAATAACTTGGTGCATTTGTATCACGATAATAAAATTCTGAAAACAATTCCCAATAACCTGGTTCATCAAAATTTTTTCTGCCGTCTGCACAGATTAATTTTTCTTCTTTGGTTACGGTATCACCTTTTGTTGTTATTATAATTTTTGTAAAACAATATTGTTGTTTTATTGGTTTTACTTTAGGGTGAAATTCTTCATCTGCAACTGCACCTGCCCATACAAATACCCATGATAATAAAATCAATTTGCAAAATACTATAAATCCATATTCATCTTTATTCATTTGCACTCACCCATTCTCCTGTATAAGGATTTCTATATGGTTTTTCTAACCATCTACCATCTGGCATTTGACATGCCGTTCCAAATTCTGTTCTTCTGTCTACATTACCCATACCAATAACTGGCCATGAATTTGTTATATCAACGGTCACATCATAATCAACACATTTAAAAGGTCCTTGATAATATAAACTTGTTGTTTTTATTATACCACTATTACCTGTCTTTCTGTTGTGCCAATTTGTATATGATGAACCACTTGTTGCAACATTCATGTGGTCTACAAAAGTGCCATAGTGAACATCATAGTCTGACTGATACATATATTCTGCACCTGCAATTGCACCACCTAAAGTACACATTGCAATTACATATGGATTGTCAATACCCATTTGAACACAAGCAACTGTCGTTGTTGTTGCACCTAAACCGGCGCCGATTTGAGACCTGGTCGCCAAACATCCTTGTAAGGACAACCCAATCAATACGATAGCGAATGTTCTAAGCATTCTTTTTTGCTGGATACTTATTATATTTTCCTTTGTCATTTGCTATCTCCCTACACATTTGTTGTATGTCTTTTATCATTGTATCAATTTCTATCTGTGATGATACTCCACTTGTTTCATCATCTTGATGACCATATTTTGCTATCCTTAACTGTTCTGACTTATCATAAATTACACGAATTTTATCGCACATTGAACTTATTTTATGATACATTTTTTCCTCCCAAGGTTAAAATGAGGTGCCCAATTAAGGGCACCCCTAGTTTCAATTAAGAACCGTAAGCGAAACCTGTTCCATAAAGTTTCTTGATACCAGCAGCCACAATCGCTTTAGATGGTGTACCCATACGATATGAAGTGTTGTTACCATTAGTACCTGTGTTTTCATTGATATAAATCATATGTCCTTCTGAGCGTAATGTATCAACCATTGCTCTAGGTGATGTTAAATCAAATCTACTTCTTAGGGTTCTCCAGAATACTGGTTGTCCTTTAGATAGTAAGTTTAGCACTTTTTCTTTTTTGCTTAGTCTAGCTCTTGCCATAATATTTCCTCGTTGTTGTTATATTGTGCATTTAAAGTCTACATGACTATTACATTTATAGTAATTCTTTATATTATAGGACATTTTCAAGCATATGTCAAGCTTTATTTTCATCTTTTTTATGTTTGACATATCCTCGTTTATCTCTCTTTTTCCTATCCACCTCAACGGTGGCTTTACAAAACCGTTTTAACCATTTTTGAACAAAGTTTCTAGTCTTACTCACAGTCTGGTTCTTCTTCAGTTTCAGTTTCGGTTACAGGTTCATCTTCTGCAACTGTTATTGTGATGACTTTTTTGCCATCAACATCTAATGTTATTGTTTTATTATCCGAATAAACAGGATAACTTCCCAATAATAATAATATCATAATTAAATTTTTCATTAATGTATACTCCTATCTTTCATTTCTAATTCCATATTTCTTTCAAATTCTTCAATTTCCACATTATATTCTGCAATAACTGTATCAATATAATCTAAAATTTCTATCTTAATTGGGTCATCTGATTTTAATATTGAAACGCTTGCTTTAATTAAAACTAATTGTTCAATAAATTTTAAAAACTCATGTGGCATTTTTGTCCTCACTTGATAATAATAATATAATATAATGAATCGCCTTTATTAAATCTTTACGATTCTTTCCCATTTTCTTACCATAACGAATCAAATATTTAATTGCATTTGCCTGGCAGAAATCTTTGTCAATGTCTAAATTTCTAAAAACATCCATGGCTTGCATACCATGTTCATCGGTAGAATAATGTTCTCCGTATGTATTGGCAATATACTCACCAATTTCTTTTAATATTTTATCTTCATTATACTTCATCATTATCCTCCGAATTTTTTTCTC
>Ga0181416_1000231_pt1 | contig 15063 bp, 13 predicted proteins | sample 39SPOviralmetaG_FD_130141 | JGI IMG/M metagenome (GOLD analysis project Ga0181416, IMG submission 130141) | Marine viral communities from the oligotrophic San Pedro Time Series (SPOT) site, San Pedro Channel, CA, USA - 39 SPOT_SRF_2013-01-16 | ecosystem: Environmental > Aquatic > Marine > Strait... | reverse complement strand
GTGGATCCAGAGACAAAGACATTTGATTATGAAAAACTCCACGAAGTTACGAAAACTGTCACCAAAAACCTAAACAGAGTTATTGATAGAAATTTTTACCCCGTTGAGACTGCTCGCAAATCTAATATGAGACACCGTCCAATTGGTCTCGGTGTTCAAGGTCTCGCGGATGTATTCATTCTTTGTCGCCACGCATTTGATTCCGACGAAGCGAAGGAAATCAATGCGCGTATATTTGAGACCATGTATCACGCCGCCCTTGAGGCGAGTTCAGAGTTGGCAGAGGTTGATGGTCCATATGAAACCTTTGAGGGTTCTCCAGCTTCACAAGGGGTGCTTCAATATGATATGTGGGAAGGTGAGACCAAGCTTCACTACGACTGGGACGCTCTCAAGGAACGCATCAAGGAGAAGGGTCTTCGTAATAGTCTCCTCATGGCTCCAATGCCAACAGCCTCCACCGCACAAATCTTGGGTAATAATGAATGCTTTGAACCCTACACGACGAACATCTATCTGAGAAGAACCCTCGCGGGAGAGTTTGTGATTGTCAACAAGCATCTCGTGGATGACCTCAAAGAGATTGGTCTCTGGTCGAAGGATATGAAGGATCTCATGGTGAAAGCGGGTGGTTCCATTCAAAATATTGTGGATATTCCAGATGAAATTAAGAAGTTGTACCGCACAGTTTGGGAAATCAAGATGAAGGATGTCATTGACATGGCCGCAGATCGTGGTCGCTTCATTGATCAAAGTCAAAGTATGAATCTCTTCATGGAAAGTCCAACGATGTCCAAGCTCTCTTCTATGCACATGTACAGTTGGAAGAAGGGTCTCAAAACGGGGATGTATTACCTCCGATCTAAGGCAAAGGCGCGCCCAATTCAGTTCAGTTTGGAGCCAGAGTGTGTAGCCTGTTCAGCTTAAAGCTTTGATTACATGTTCAATTAGCATAATGTCCAAAATTAACGACGCTATTGAAAATCTAGAAATCGCCGAGTTTAACAACCGAAAGATTGTTCTTTCTACAAAGGAAGGTACACCGATGAGAATTCAATTTCCAAGGCTTTACATGCCATTCGGTGTTTCGGGTTTCACACCTGAAGTCGGACCAACTAAATACAATGTAGATTTGGCTCTCAAGGGTCATGATGAAGAGGGGAGTTACATCAAAAAGTTTTATGAATCCCTAAGACAAATTGAAAGTAAAATCATTGATGCTGTCGTTGAACAAAGTGAAAAGATCTTTGGGAAGAAGATGACACTTGATGAAATCCAACCAATGTTTAATTCAAATGTAAAGGAAAGCCCCGATCGCGAACCTAAATTTCGTGTGAAGGTCGACATCGATCATCATAATATGATCAAAGCGGCTGTCTATGACGCAAACAAAAACCCAATCAAGACGGAGGTTTCAAATGGTCTCTATGCAAGAAATAGTGGACATGCTATTGTTGAACTCAATAGTGTGTATTTCTTGAATAGAAAGTTCGGTTGTACTTGGAAACTTAATCAGTTGGTTGTTTATGAACCACAAAATCTCAAGGGATTTCAATTTCAAATTTAAGTATTCTTGTTTTTATTCAAAAGTAGAAGGTGATATATGATCTGAGCCTCTCTAAGCAATTTGCCCTGAATCTTGGTAAATCGCTTAGGGTCCAAACCTAACTTGATCTTAGCCAATCGTACAGACTCATCCCACTTTGCAAGAGTCATTCTTGTAATAGGCCTACAAATTTTTACGCCATCTTCTTCACCTTCTTCTTGTAAGCGGCAGTACCTTCCTTGGGCTGGAGCGCAAACTTACCCTTCTTTGGCTTGAACACCTTGGTCAAGTGCTTCTTACCCTCCTTCTTCATGCGGTCAAGGGCAGCTTGGTGAGCAGCAACGCTTTTTATCTGCCCATCCTTGGCATCCAACATGAGATCCTTCGCGCGGAGACCACCCGAGGTCTTTTCGGCTGTTCCGTGGAAAACTTCGGCACGACTTCCAATTGGTTTCATAGACATCTTTTTATATATTAGGCTTTGAAAATTTTCTTGATGTCCAAGATTGAAATCCTCTCTGTAGTTCTCTTGACTGGTATTTGATTTTCAATTCTTTCGTCATTTAGGACTTTTGAACACACGATAGATTTGTGACCTTGAAGTGCCATCATTTCTTCCTCAACACTCACAAATGTATCAGTCTCTTTGTATATGAGTTTCTTGACATAGACCTGTTTCGTTTGTCCTGTGCGATGACTGCGACCCACAGCTTGAAGTTCTGTCGCGGGGTTCCACGAAGGACCTGTGATATACACACGAGTCGCCTCTTGGAGGTTGAGTCCTTGCCCCCCCGATTTGATTTGGATGATAAAAACTGCACCCGCTGGTGCTTTTTTAAACGCATTGACTTGATTGTCTCTCTCATCCTTGGGAACGGAACCATCAATACGGAAAGTGGGGCATTCCATGTTCTGTTGGATGTAGTCCATCTCACCTCGGAACTGACAGAAGACGAGGGTCTTTTCATTTGGGTGTGCCTTAATCATATTGAAAAGGGTCTCCATCTTGTTAGACCTACCAATCCACTGTTCAGGTTGTGTGCCATTCTGCTTTGCGATACCCTCAAGATACATGGCTGGCCAAATCATGACCTGCCGAGCTCTCAATAAACACTCAAGAATAACCATATTCTTTGCATTGAGGCTGATGGCGTGTTTGAACGCATCCTTGATTGTATCTTGGGCATCTTTGAAAACAAATTCATAGAGCTGTCTCTCATCTGGGAACATATCAAGTTCAACATTTTCAAAGTGACACGGGGGAAGTTCCAATCTACTGTTGATTTTTGCCAAGTCATCCTTGGTACGACGAAGAATGTAGATATCTTGGATTTTATTCGTCATACCTTGAACAAGTGACTTCTCAATACCAAGGAAGGCGCAAAGGGAGACAAAGTCGTTCATAGAGTTGAAAACTGGTGTACCCGTCACAATCCACTTAATATCAGTCTTGAGACGACACACACTCTTGAAGAGTCTTGACGACTTGTTCCGAATTTCGTGAGCTTCATCAAGTATAACCCGATCCCATGTATGTGTATGGATTGGTGTATCTTCAGGAGTTGAGAGGAGCGAGTAGGGTGCGATGACGATGTCCGCCTCTTTGAGGTGTCTCTTTGGTCCATCAAAGAGGTGGACGGAAAGTTGCGGAGCAAACTTTTTGATTTCATTTGCCCACTGCGTAATAATGCTCTTGGGTACGACGATGAGAGTACTCTTTTTGGGGTTTCCAAGCATCGTAGCAATCAATTGCGCACTTTTGCCAAGCCCCATTTCATCACAGAGGAAACCTCCCCTCGGTCCAGATGTTTGGTTCTCCATTGTAAGCATCCAGAGTACGCCTTCACGTTGGTAGGGGGCGAATAGCCTACCATTGAAATTGTCCTTTGCGCGGTTATAGTGTTCCTCAATAGTCATGGTTTTCGTTTGATTTTTACATAGGGGTGGTACACTTAGGTAGTCAAGAATCTGTCACAGTTGTCTGAAATTTTAAAAATACAATATTAGAGAAGAGGAAGCTCGTAAAACCCTTCAATCATCAACATACATATCCTCGTCGGAAATTGGTTGAATTTCACATACGGGTGGGGGCACCTCTTTCTTCTTGCGGGTTTTCTTCTCCTTGGGTTTGGGGAGTTCATCCAGGTGTTCCCTATAGTAGAGAACCTTATCCCAGAATTCCTTCATTATCGGTAAATTTGTTGTCCACCATTCGGGATCTCTCTTTACATTTACAACCACAAACTCCTCTGGACGAGGCCAATTTGTCTCAGCAGGCTTGTATTGAATGAAATCGGCTTCTTCTAAGTCTAAAATCTGCATACATAACTGCAATTGAGGCATATAATGCTCGGGAACAGATGCTTCAATTTTACGAGACATTGGACACTTAATTTCTACAAGTTTCCCAGACTCTGTCACACCATCGGGGCTACCACCTAACCATGTATGAATCGGGTGTGGAACGAGACCTAATTCATGTACGACTTCACCATGTCTCTCTTCATAGAGGATACGGGCTTCATCTTCATATTTCTCACCGTGCCTTGTGGCTTCATTGCCCATAAAACGGGGTCCAATACCACATTTTTTAAGAAGGAGATCTTCGGGTTTTTCATACTTATTCACACCGATGGCTGTTGCTGCGTCTGAGGCGGTTAGGAGATTTCCACGAAGAGCAAGCCATTCTTCAGACTTCTGAGCCGCATATTCCCGCTCAATCAAGGCTTTGACATTGGGATGCATGTTAATTTATTGTTGCGGATAGTTTTTAAGTTGTTCAAAGAATGCTCGAGCTGCCAATTGTTCGGCTTGTTTTTTACTCTTGGCTTCCCCCCTACCCCCAAATTGACCATTTATATAGGTATCAATGTAGAAAATACCTTCGTGATGACCCACAACACGATATTCTGGGAGTGGAATATTCATAATTTGGCAATACTTCATGAGGTGATCCTTGAAGTTATCATCAATCATGATCTTATTGAGATCAATAAAATTGGGATCATTGTAGATTCTAAGAACAAACTCCTTCGCGTGGAGTAAGCCAAGATCCATATAAATCGCACCCACGAGAGCTTCAAAGACATCCTCTAGAATCTTTGGGTTGTTATTCCAGTTGTTTCTCATGCCCTTCTCATCCATGAGAACCATATTATTGAGACCCATTTTGAGAGCTATATCAGCTAGGGTCTCGGAGCGAACGAGTTTTGTACGAGCTTTGGTGAGAAATCCTTCTTGTCTCTCTTCATATCTATCAAAGAGGAACTTGGTAATGATAAAACCTAACACGGAATCACCCATAAACTCAAGGGTCTCAAATGATTCATTGAATTGTTCATATTCTTTGAGCGCGGATTTGTGGGTGAATGCTCTGTGGTACAAAGAAAGATTCTTAATCTTTGTACCAACAAGCTTTTCAATATCTTGTTGATTGAAGTTCATATTGTTAAAATGTGTTATTTTTTTAAGCCTTCTTCACGTAGTGGGGTGAGAGGTACTTTTGGAGGTTCAAGTAGGTAACAACAACGTCAGCTGGTGGTTGCAACAAATCCTTGAGCTTATCGTCGAGGACAAGTTGGCGACCGTTTTCTGGATGCTTAAGACCGTTTTCAGTAATGTACTTGTTGATGAACTTCGTGACCTCAGAGCGAGAGACAAGTTCACCTTCGGGAAGACCCAAGAACTCACGCAACTTAGGCGTTACTTCTTGCTTACGGTTAAACCCATTGTTAGACGCACGAGCCTTCGCCTTTTCACCGGTTGGGTCTTCTTGGGTATTCTTGACCTTACGGACGAGCTTGGTGAGAGACTTAACGTCAGCTCGGAGAGCGGCAATTTCAGCTTGGATAGTTTCAAAAGACATCTTATACCTTGTATTGCGTCTTAATCTTTAAGTAATATAAATTAGAAACAAGATCGTGACAGCAACCAATGCTATAAACATAACATTGAAGTTATCTTCTATTCTTTGGACTGGGCGTCCCACAATACGATAAGGTTGTCTCGGTGTAATCCCCTTTACTTGACCAGGACACCCCCCCGCGCAACAATCTGCTGGACAAGGTTTCAACTGTGGACCTCTTCTCGCGGCGCAGAATTGATTTGACATTGGGTTACCTTCACCTTTGTAGGCATAACATTTACATTCATCGATAATGTTACAGACCATATTATTATGTAGCAATATAATAATGGACACTGAAATTTATTCAGAAGCTGTGATCAACAGATTTTTGAAGAAGAATTTATTCTTCAACGATCCAGTACTCGAGAAGTATTATCGAGATAACAATTTGACCGGTTTCAGAAAGCGAGTTCACCGACTTCACAAGAATGAGAGTTTTGAAAAGATAGTGTACGCTCTCGTCACCGATACAATTCGCGACATAGTGTTAAAAAGTGTTGGAGATCTCTCCGACTATTTGAAACTAATGGGTGATCTTGTGATATCTGGTGGTGAAGCTTTCAATATGCACCTAGAGCGTAAAGATAGATTAGTGACGAGTGATATCGATACAAAGTTTTTACCTCGAATTCCCCGTGATTCAAAATATTTTGGCAGACTTCAAGCCATAAAGCTTCTCTTGTGGGATAAACTCGGTGAAATTTCAAAGAACATTGGTATGAAAGTTAAGCAACGTCTCTCTAATTCGAATAAGATTGGAAAGTTCATAGGATTGGGTTTCGCCGAGCGTGGACCATACGTCACAAGAAGATACCTTCTGATCAAAAAGAAGAAGTCACAGCGTGGCAGTGAGCCAACGCGCGGTGATATTTTCATTGATGTTGAACTATTTGCACTTGACTTGAACTTGCGGTATTTTTCGATTAAAGATGGAAGAATCACACCGACCGTTCTCGGGGGTATCCTCGACATACCATTTATGCGTCCAAATGAATTTGGGTATGAAGTTGTGGAGTCAAAAAAGGCTGGGATTGTTTACAAAAACAAAAACACCAACACCATGATACATGATAAGCGTATATATGTTGCCGGAAAGCGCTTTTTACTCGACGACGTTTATTTGATGCAAAAATTGGGTCTTAGACCTGAAAAACGGGAAAAGGATAGACAGCGCATGTATAAGTTATCAAAACTGATCACAAAGAGTGCAAATATCAGACCAACTGATGACATAAACACAATATACGAACGTACACACGACAAGATAAAGAGTGTCTCCAGAAAGATCTCAAGACCAACACGTGTGAATATATCACTCGCAAGTAAAATCAATCCTTATAAATACGCCGAATACACTACAAAACCACAGGCCGATCGATTATCTAAACAGATTGTGTACGGTGTGAAAACTTCAATTCCAAATGTAAATATTCAAGGTTTTGCAAAGACATATGGCGCACAGCGTTTTGATTTAAAAACCCAAGAATGGATCAAGAACACATCAAAGAACTATATCAAAAATGAATATAACTACAGGCCAACGCAGTCGATGAAACTTCCCGACTATCTGAACATGTCAAAACTACTATACGGATACAAACCGATTCGTGACAAATGGGTACCAGTCGGTATCATAAAGAAAGCTGCACAGATTCCATTTGTTGGTTTAAAGAATTGAAACGTAAAACATACATATAATGTTGTACAACGCTCCAGTCAAAGGTGATGATGGTTTGTATTTTGTAAAGACTCTTACAGATGAAAAGCGTAAGTGCTTTGTTCAGCTGAACAAAGCGACTGTCAGTGAAGTATCCGGTGAAATCTCATTCGACTTGAAAACCGACTCCAACAGGGCTAAGATTCAAGCCATTGATGACCTCAACCTCGAATCCGCGCGCGAAAATTGTTCCGAGTGGTTCGGTAAAAATCTTTCGGACGATGTCATTCGGACTGCGTACACACCAAGTATTGTGAATGATCAAATCACAGGCGACTGTATTGCGGTCACTAAAGTTTTCAACAGTGACCAAGAACTCATCGACATTGAAATGATCAAGCAGGGTAAGAATTGTAATATCATCCTCGAATTTGCGGGACTCTGGTTTGCGAAGAAGGCCTTTGGTCCAGCTTGGAATATTTTTCAGGTCAAAATTTTCGATGAACCAAATCTCGAAGTATACCCAGAAGAATATGCATTTAATGACGAAGATGGGGAATAAAAAAATTGTTGATCTTATATAAAAGATAATGAAGGGTCGCACTCAGAACCTCATGATGTTGCTTGCCATCGCTGCTTTGGTGTTCGTACTCTTCAGTATGAACGGCAAATCTAACTACTCAATTGACGAAACTGAATATGCGGCGTTTGACTTTGCTCCAGCGGCGGGTCCAGCGGCGGGTCCAGCGGCGAAGGCTGGCTGTGGTATGCGTGCGGGTACCGGTCTCGCGTCGTCTCTTCTCCCACGTGAAGTTGCTTCCCAGGAGGACTTCGGTCAGTTTGCTCCAGAGGATATCCTCAAGGGTCAAAACTTCCTTGAACCACGCAAGCAAATTGGCTTCCCAGAAACGGTCGGTGGTGCGTTGAGAAATGCGAACCAACAAATCCGTTCGGATCCACCCAACCCAAAGGATGGCTACGTGTGGAACAACTCTACCATAGTTGCAGACGAGATGCAGCGTGATTTGTGCTAATTTCACTTAAAGATTAGACCTTAGCTTTATGTAAATAATGTCAGTACCTACCGAACTCTCCGAAAGTGTTTCGAAGCTTGTTGAACTCAGTAAGCAACTTTCTGAAGCGAAATCTGATATCAAAATCCTTAATCAAGAAGAGAAACGTCTCAAAGAATCTGTGAAGAGACATATGATAGATCAGGGTATTGATACCATTAACCTCAGAAAGGGTAAAATTAGTGTACGCAAATCAGTGCGTAAAGGCAGTATGACTAAGGATGCTGTAAAGGATGGACTTCTCAAATTCTTTGGTGGTGATGAAGTTAAGGTCGAGGGGGCGCTTAATGCTATCCAGGACAATCTTAAAGTAAAGGAGTCAACTTCTATCTCGTTAACTGGGATAAAAGAAAAGCCCTCTAATGAAGATAAGTAATAACCATGGTTTGGAGTCAATACGTTTACGAAGCTACGACGGGATATGATGTTCTCCCAAGCGATGAAGAAGAATTTGAAGATGACATTCATCTCAGTGTTGAAGATTGGCAAATCAAATACTCAGATGAACTATGGGAATTGTGGAGACGCGTTGAACAACTTATTCACGACGCATTCCTTGAACATACACTCATGACGGAATGTACATTTTCCGATTTCGCTGAGTTTTGTTACAATGATCATCACGATGATTGTGACTTTGTTTGGATTCCATATGAATCAAATTTGTCGTATATCTGGAGACATATCCAAGAATATTTGGAAGATACAGGTCTCTATGATGAATTCATGCCTGGCGCTACATTTGATCATTGGGTTAAGTTTGCAGCAGAGCATACTAAACAAAATAATATAACTATATATTAACCATGCTCCCAGATATCACCTCCCAAAAAGTTGCCGTTCCAGCTGCTCTTTTTTTGGCGCTCAGCCCAGGCGTCCTCTTGACCACCGACGGGCGTTCTCTCAAGTTCGTAAACGGAAAGACCTCGCAAATGGCCACTATGTTCCATGCGCTCGTGTTCTTCCTCGTGTACAGTCTCATCGCGAAGGCGATGGGTCTCGTTTTGACGAAGACCGATTTGATCGTCACAACCACTCTCTTCTTGGCGCTCAGCCCAGGTCTCCTCTTGACTATTCCCCCGGGTTCTGGCGGTCTTCTCCGATCCGGACAAACGAGCATTCCCGCGGTGTTGACCCACGCGATTGTTTTCGCTATGATCTTCGCGCTTTTGCGTCGTCAATTTCCTCAATTCTATTAAATAGGAGAATGAAGTACCTTGTTTTGGGTCCCGCATCAATGGGTATCTATTCGTTGATTGGGTCTCTCAAAGCACTTGAATCCAAACTCATAGATGTGAAGGAAATATCTGGATCATCTGCGGGTTCAATTTTAGCGTTACTTTTGGCACTGGGGATGTCCGTGGATGAAATACTAGAAGTGTCTTTATCTCTGAATATCCCCGATTTTGTTAAATTACGCATAGGCTCATTCTTTAACAAATTTGGTTTTGTTGATTTAGGTCCTATTCGTGAAAAACTCGTAGAAGTGTGTGGGTGTGATCCCACATTTAGTGAACTGGAGATGAAGATTTATGTGTCTGCGTATTGTCTGAACTCATCATCAACTGAGTACTTTTCTAAGGATACTCACCCCGATATGAAAGTTATTGACGCAGTTTGTATGAGTATGGCGATACCGCTGATTTTTGCTTGCGGTAAGTACGAGGGAAAGACCTATATAGATGGGGGAACACAAGAACAATATCCAATGACTCCATTTTTGGGTAAGAAGCCACATGAAGTTACATGCATAAAACTGAAAATGGATAGAGTTTATCAAGAAGAAATAAACAATCCAAGACAGTTTGTAGAATCTCTGATTCGTTCATCTCTCACAAATAGAATAGAATACAGTAAATATACAAAGATTTTTGAAATAAATGTGGGGGATACTAATATTTTTGATTTTGGTATGTCCTACGAGGAAAAGGTTAGGTTGTATAATATAGGCTATTCTACTATAAAATAATTCGTTACACTTTTTTGTTAACTTAATATAAACAATGAACGCGTGTGATCCAGACGCGGATATAGAAAACCTTAGGAAGTTGATTAAGATCAACGCTGGGGTAGATATTAAGTTAACAAAGAAAGAAATATGTGAAGCTTACCAAGATATTCAGGACGGCAAGTTGCCTCTTCCACCATTGGTTATGAATTCAACTAGGACTTATCTCGTTGATAAAAAGTCCCCATTGAAGCCCAATGACTATGAACTTCTTTTTGATTCAACCACAAAGAGAGCCGATCTTAAGCGGGTCGCTCGTAAGGTTAATTTGAAGAATGTTGAACAGATGACAAAGAGTCAAATTGTTGATGCTATCGGTAAGCGTCTCCGATATATGAAAGTTCATGAACCTGTTAAATTCGCACGAAAGCGACGGGTTTCGGTTAACACAAACACAGCAGTGAATAACACAGCAGTGAGTAATGTTAACAATGCTAATTTCAATATCAACCGTGTCAACACCAATGTGAACACGAACCGTGTGAACACCAATGTGAACACCAACATGAACCGCGTCAACACCAATGTGAACACCAATGTGAACCGCGTGAACACCAATGTGAACCGTGTGAACCGCCCCAAAGAAAGAAATTCAAAGGTAACATTTCCATCCGGTGGTCTCTTTACCAAAGGTGGAAAACCAAAATTTTTGGGTGGTGTGAAAGAACCGGTCGGTAACAAGAAACCTGGATTTTTTGCCAAACTATTTGGCAAGAAAGAGAAAAAGAATTTTGTTCCCGCCAAGAAGTTCAATGGTTCAAAGGAAGGTTATGTTTTTAGAAAAGGTGAAAAGGGGTTGGGTTACTACTTAAATACTGGTGCCGTTCAGGTACCACAAATACCCACTGCGAATATCATTCAACCAACCCCAACTAATGGAGATTTCTCACTTGATCTCGCAGTCGCGAGAGTTAAGCAACTTGGTCTCAAGAGAGAGCAACAATTTTTAAACAAGATACAACTCGGGCGTCGTCAAAGAAAACAGATTGTCGTGGAAGCTGAGCAAGCCAAAGAAGAGGAAAATCAACTCGTGGCGTACTTGGAACAGTTAAATATATCTAACACGAACCGCAACAGTTTCAAACGAAGAATGGCTACAGATGAGTTTAAACAGCTCCGTGTTGAAGCTCAACTCAAAGCTGATGATAAGGCAAATGTCATACGCTCAAATGAAGAAAAGATGGCTCTATTTCTTAAGACGACATCTCTCACAAATACAAACCAGACTTTGTTTTTGAATAGAGCTCGTAAGGAGGGATCTAATATAAATGCTCTCATTGAAGAAGCCAGAAAACTCAACTCAGACATAAAGTCTAAAAAGTTGTCAAACAAACAAGATGAGTTTCGCAAGATACTTCAAAACTATAACAAGTTGAATGCTTCTGATAAAGAGGCGCTCATCGCTTCTGTCACAGAAACAATGAATGTCAATTCATTGAGAAAAATGGCTGATGAGTTACTTCAAAAGAGGATTGAAGAGAAACAGAATTTGGTTGCTCAAAATCTTCTCTCTTTCTTGACACCTCTCCAAATTAACCAGAAAAATAAGAATGATTTCCTGCGACGATTTAGAAATGAAGGTGCAAACATAAACACAATCAAGAGTGAAGCCCTTAAACTCCAAGAATCTAAGGGATCTTCTAACCTTGAAAACTTGCGAGTGCGTCTTGAGACCCGTCTCAATGAGATTAGCCTCAACCAACTCAACAAGAATGCCATTATGCGAAAGTTTACAAATGGTAATCGTAATGTTGATAAATTGATTGAAGAAGCCAAGAACCTGAAGAAACGGAGAAATGACGAAGGTCTTAACAAAGCACAAAAAGAGTACCGTGCGTATCTCAACACCCTCCCAGGGCTTACAAATGGTGACAAGCAACAATTGATGAACAATGGAAGTATGAATCGCAACAAAGCGAAGATTGTTTCAAATCAGAGAATCTCCAACAAGAAACAGAGCGAACGAAATGGATTCTCACAGTTCCTCACAGAACTTGGACTCAATAATAACGATAGAGCCAATATGATGTCCCAATATAACAGTGACAAACTCACTGTAAATGCACTTCGCCAAAATGCTCAGACATTGAAGAACAAAAGAGTTACCGAACAAAAGGCACTCAACAAGCAATCATTGAAAAACTACATGAATCGCACAGATCTCTCCACTGAAGTCAAGACTAATATTGAGAAGAAATTTAATGCAAATCAATCCAATCTTAGAACACTTCAAGCTGAAATTAACAAAATGGTTAAAAATGCACAAAATACTAAACTTGCAAATAACAAGGCTAAGTTTACAAACTATGTACGAACAACGATTCTTTCACAAACAAATCAAAACGCCTTTATCCGTAAATTGAACGCCAACAATGTGAATGTGTCATCTCTTCGTCAGGAAGTGAACGCGATGGTGTCACGAATGGTTCAAGTGCAAAGAGATAAAGACCGTGATGAACTTGACGAGTACATGAAAACAAAGGGATTGACAAACGGAAATAGAAAAACCATTCTCAATAAGTTTAATGTAAACAGTGAGATTGCGCTTAAGAATCTCAAACAAGAAGCTAATGCAATTGTTATTTCACGAATACAGGAAAGAAAAAACGCAAACGCTGCGGAATTGAGAGAGTATGTGAGAGAACTTGGTTTAAATAATCAAGACGCGAATGCTCTTGTCACTAAATTGAACCGTAATAGTTTGAACTCACTCAAAACAGAAGCTGATCGCATCGCTAAGAAAAAGGCGCAAAACAGGAAAAGTGCTGAACGACGCAACCTAAATGCATACATGAATGAAATTGGTTTGAATACAAATAATAAAGAAGGTATTCTCAGGAAGAATGTTTCATTGAATGAAGGAAAGAAGTTGGCAAATCAAACCCTTCAAATGAGAATTAGAGAGAGAAGAGAGAAGAATGTTATAAAATTAAAACTTCATCTCAACAATCTTAATCTCACAAACGGGGAGAAACGCAAGTTTTACAATAATTTCAACAAGAATGTAAACTTGAATACTATAAAAAGTAATGCGTCATCTCTCGCCGCGAGTAAGAAGGCTCAAATAAAGGCCGAACAAGTAGCTGATCTCAAAGCATTTATGAATGTTCAAGGTCTTACTAGAAGTGAACAGAGACCATTCGCTAACCGACTTAATAAAAATCAAGATGATCTCAATGCACTCAAGTTAGAAGTTGAAGAGTTTGCGAGTGAGAAGTTTAAAAGTCTGAAAGCAAAGGCAAGACAAGATCTCGTAAAGTATCTCAGTAAGTTGTCGTTAGATCAATCAAATGTAAATGGCATTCTTAAGAACTTTGACAATACAAATGTCAATTCTAATGTTCTCAAAAAGAGAGCCAAAGAAATCAACAAGTCTCGTAAAAATCAACGGTATGCCCAAGATGAGTCTGAGTTTTTCAACTACCTCAACACTCTTCAAAACCTAACAGCTGAAAACAGAACTGAAATCACTTCAAAACTTAATGGATACTTTACAAATTGGAATTCTATTAAAAAAGAAGCAACCGATACAGCCGTCCAAAGAGCTAAGGAACGACGAGTTCGTGAAAAATCTGAACTCAATAATTATTTAACCAATTTGGGTTTCAATAATAACACAAAACGAAACTTCTTCAAAAATCTGGATGATGGTAAGAAGAATTTGTTTACATTGAAGAAGAATGCTGTAGCTTACAGAAAACAACTCAATAATAACGCCAAGGCTGGTGCTAGAAAAGGGTTTTCAAACTTTTTGAACACCCTCTATCTCAATAATTCTGATAGAGCTGCATTCTTGGAACAATTTAATGACGGAACTACCAGTCTCAACCGACTTCAACAAAATGCTCGGCAGAAAGAAGTCAAAACAATTGAAGAAAAGAAAGGTGAATTGTTTGTTTATCTATCGGAATTGGGTCTTGAAGCTCCAGATAGGAATCTCATTTTGAAGAACTTTAACGCCGATCCACGAAGTGTCAATAATTTGAGAAATAAGGGGAGACAAATTAAGAATGCTCGGAACGAGGAGAGACGAATGGAAATTCGTCGCGAATTGAAAGCGTATCTCAATGGTCTCAACTTGTTAACAAATAAGAATAAACAGAATATATTGAACAAAAATCTTTCACTTAACAATGGTAGAGCCGAGGGTAACCGCGCTCAAGAGTTTAAGAAACTGGCAAAAAGGAATGTAAACACCACCACACTCAAGAACTCAATTAGAAATCTTTCAAACAAGGATCAAACATATCTTTTGAATAAATTTGAAACAAGAAATGTTACATTGAACTCTGTATTAAAAGAAGCTGAAGACTTGAGAAAGAAACGGTCTTTAGAAAAACGGTCACGTGAAAGAAATGAACTTTATAATTTTGTCAATAAACTTGACATGAATGTTGCCGATAGAAATTCAATTATGAATAAGTTTAATAAAACAAACGCAACTGTGAATACTCTAAAAAATGAAGCATCTCGGTTGAGAAATAAGCGCACATCTGAAAAGCGTGCTCTTAACAGAAGTGAATTGAGTGGCTTCCTCAATACACTCAATCTCAGTGGTACTAACAAAAAGGGTATACTTAACAGATTTAATGCAAATAAGAATGCCAGTTTGACTTCTCTTCGTACAAATGCCGAAGAACTTCAAAAGCAGAGAGGTATTGAAAAGCGTCTCGCAAACAGAGAAGAAGTTTCAAGATACCTTACAACATTGGGTCTTTCAAATGCGAATTCTCAAATTATCCTCAACAAATTTAATACAAATAAATCTGTCACAACAACGAACGCTCGTAAAGAGGCAAATGCACTCTTACAGCAACGAATTAAAGAAAGTGTCGCAGCGAATAGAGAAGATCTTGTGTCCTATATGAATAC
>Ga0181416_1000227_pt1 | contig 15112 bp, 18 predicted proteins | sample 39SPOviralmetaG_FD_130141 | JGI IMG/M metagenome (GOLD analysis project Ga0181416, IMG submission 130141) | Marine viral communities from the oligotrophic San Pedro Time Series (SPOT) site, San Pedro Channel, CA, USA - 39 SPOT_SRF_2013-01-16 | ecosystem: Environmental > Aquatic > Marine > Strait... | reverse complement strand
GTTTACAGAGTTAATTTCTGTTGCTACACCACCTACTGAGTTTAATGAACCTAACGGTGCATGTGTCATGTATTCTGCTGCACGACGTTCTTGCCATGGTTGAATATCATTTTTAATTTTGTTGATATCTAAACCGTTTGGACCACGTAATGGTTCTACCCATGGAGCACGTAAATCCCAGAAACGCATTGTTTCACCACCAAAGATGATTTCACCACTTGGTGAACGCATTAAGTATTTACCTAAACCAGTAGGACCTTGCGCAGAAGATACGTTAGCACCTAAACGTTGATCTCGTACTAAGAATGTAAATGCTTGTGATTGAGATGCTTCCGGACCAGTTGGACCGTATAACTCACTCGGGTATGCTGTATTGTTGTACCATGCGTATAATGCAGCTGTGAATCCCATTAATGAAATTGCAGCTAAACTGTATGATAAATAAGCTTCACCTGACCATACAAAAGCACGACGTGCCCAAGCAAATGGTTTAGTGAAAATATGCCAAATACCACCAGTAATACATAAGATACCAACCCAGATGTGTCCACCAATAACATCTTCCATGTTATTTACAGCAACTACCCAACCGTCACCACCAAATGGAGAACGGAATACGTAACCGAAAATTACAATTGGATTTAATGTTGGAGTTGTAATGTAACGAACATCACCACCACCTGGTGCCCATGTATCGTATACACCGCCTAAGTACATTGCCTTAATTACTAATAAGAAAGAACCTAAGCCTAATAAACATAAGTGAATACCTAAAATAGTAGTCATCTTGTTTTTATCACGCCAATCGTAACCAAAGAATGGGAATGATTCTTCTAATGTATCAGGACCTAATAATGAGTGGTAAATACCACCAAAACCTAAGATCGCTGATGAAATTAAGTGAATAACACCTACAGCAAAGTAAGGTACCGTTGATGTAATTTCACCACCGGGGCCAATACCATAGCCTAATGTTGCTAAATGTTGGATTAAGATAAATCCTTGTTCATAAGTTGGTTTTTCAGGTACAAAGTGTGATACTTCGAATAGTACCATAGCACCAGCCCAGAATACCATTAAACCAGCATGTGCTACGTGAGCACCTAATAATTTACCTGAAACATTGATTAAACGAGCGTTTCCACTCCACCAAGCAAAGCCTGTTGATTCAATGTCACGGCCTGCAATACTACTATTAAAGGGCGTTTCCACGTGGTAATACCTCCTCAGGGAATACGAAGTTCTCATGTGGTTGATCTTGAGCAGCCATCCAAGCACGGATACCTTCGTTTAATAAAATGTTTTTTGTGTAGAATGTTTCGAATTCTGGATCTTCAGCAGCACGTAATTCTTGTGATACGAAATCGTATGCACGTAAGTTTAATGCTAAACCTACAATACCTACAGCACTAGTCCATAAGCCTGTTACAGGTACAAATAACATGAAGAAGTGTAACCAACGTTTGTTAGAAAATGCTACACCAAAAATTTGAGACCAGAAACGGTTTGCTGTTACCATTGAATATGTTTCTTCTGATTGTGTTGGTGTAAACGCACGGAATGTGTTTGCAGCATCACCATCTTCGAATAACGTGTTTTCAACAGTTGCACCGTGGATTGCACATAATAATGCACCACCTAAAATACCAGCAACACCCATCATGTGGAATGGGTTTAAAGTCCAGTTGTGGAAACCTTGTAAGAATAATAAGAATCGGAAAATTGCAGCAACACCGAAACTTGGAGCAAAGAACCAACTAGCTTGACCTAACGGGTATAATAAGAATACCGAGATAAATACAGCAATCGGACCTGAGAAAGCAATTGCGTTATATGGTCGAATACCTACTAAACGAGCAATTTCGAATTGACGTAAACAGAAGCCAATTAAACCGAAAGCACCGTGTAATGCGATAAATGTCCATAAACCACCAATTTGACACCAACGAGTGAAGTCACCTTGTGCTTCTGGACCCCATAATAATAATAATGAGTGACCCATACTGTTAGCTGGAGTTGATACAGCTGCAGTTAAGAAGTTACAACCTTCAAGATATGAAGATGCTAAACCGTGTGTGTACCATGAAGTTACGAATGTCGTACCTGTCATCCAACCACCAGTAGCTAAATATGCTGTGGGGAATAATAATAAACCTGACCAGCCTACAAAGACAAATCTATCTTTTTTTAACCAATCATCAACTAGATCAAATAAACCACGTTCTTGGTTTTGTCCAATAGCAATGGTCATATTTTTTAATCCTTAAATAAAATTTTTTTTTAAGTAAACCTTAATTATAATTTTTACTTTCGTCTTATCAACTTATATCTTTAATTATACATTAATCTATAAATAAATTTAAATATTAGTTAAAATATATTCTTTTAAATATAAACTACTGAATATTTAAAATCTTCAAATTAATTAAGTTGACTAAAAAAAAATAAAATGTATTTTCAAACAAATGATCTAGAATTCAGAACTTGTTTGAAAATCGGTTTAAGTATTTATGCAATATCATCTATTTGAGTATATAAGAAAAATAATGCCATACTAAATGCAGGAAAAATTATCCCAACGATGGGAACGAAAATTGACGGTAAAAAAGCTGCAGACATACTAAATTTTATTCTTTAAATTTTACTGTTAGTACAAAACTAAGACAAACGCTGATTATTATCAATTGTATATGAAAATAAAAATATCAGATAATTTAAAAAGTATCTGTAAGATAAATCAAACTTTTCCGTATTTTTATAGTAGAATTAATAATATTAAATTTAATATATTTAACATTTTATAAATATATATAGAGGTTTTAATTATGGAAAGTTTATTATTAGCTCGATTACCTGAAGCTTACGTTGCATTCAGTCCAATTGTAGATGTTTTACCAATTATCCCTGTTTTTTTCTTATTATTAGCTTTTGTTTGGCAAGCAGCTATTGGTTTTAGATAATTTAAAATTACACTAAAAAATTATTATTTTAAATTATTTTTAATTGACTAAACTTTTAAAGTTTAATTCAAGAGTTGAAATAATTATAGATATGTATTAATACTATATCATAAATTTATAATATTAAGAATTAAAAATAAATGGTAGAACCTTTATTATCGGGAATTGTTTTAGGAATGATCACTGTAAGTGCTTTTGGTCTATTTGTTGCGGCGTATTTACAATACAGTCGTGGTCAACAATTTTAAAGACTAAAAAATAGTAATAATACTTAAGCCTATCTTAAGTATTATTAAAATTATTTATTATTCAACTTATCAATTAAAAATTAATATAAATATTAAATAGTAATAAAATTCTAATAATTAATCAATTATTAGAATTTTAAATTAACGTTTGTAGTTTATGTTAATGATGCTTTACCACCAGCAGCTTCGATTTGCTTTTTAGCTTCTTCAGCAGCGTCTTTAGCAATATCAGCTTGAACTTGTTTAGGAGCAGATTCTACTAATTCTTTAGCTTCTTTTAAACCTAAGCCAGTTAAAGCACGAACAACTTTTAATACAGCAATTTTCTTATCTGCCGGAACTTCATCTAACATTACGTTAAATTCTGTTTTTTCTTCAACTTCTTCAGCAGCAGCAGCAGCCATAACAACAGCACCACCACCTACGGCAGCGGAAGCATCAACACCAAATGTTTCTTCAATTTCACTTACTAATTCTGAAGCTTCTAATAATGTTAATGTTTTTAATTCTTCAACGATTTGACTAATTTTTTCTGATGACATAATGTATTTTTAAATTTTAATAAATGTTTATAGTTTTAGGTATTTTAATCTTCAAAGATATCTAAACCTAATTGAATTGACGGTCCCATACTTGTGCAAATGAACATATTTTTAAAATATTTTCCTTTAACACCTGAAGGACGATTTTGTTCTATAGATTGGTATAAAGCTGTTAAATTCTCAATTAATTGAGTTTCAGTAAATGATGATTTTCCAAAACTTACATGAACAACACCCGTTTTATCAGCTTTGTATTCAAATTTACCTTTTTTAAAATCTGATAAAGTTTCTGTTAATGTTGTAGTAACTGTACCTGATTTTGGTGATGGCATTAACCCTTTTGGTCCTAATACACGACCTAATTTAGCTAATTTTGGCATCATATCTGGAGTTGCAATTAACAAGTCAAAGTCAATGTTACCTTGACTGATTTGTTCAATTAAATCATTGTTTCCAACAATATCACCGCCGGCTGTTTGAGCTTCAGTGATATTACTATCATTTGTTAAAACAGCAATTTTAATTGATTTACCAACGCCATGTGGTAATGTTACCGTTGTTCTTAATTGTTGATCCGCATATTTTGGATCAATATTTAAGTTAGCATGTAATTCTACAGTTTCAATAAATTTTGCTGTAGCTGTTTCTTTTAATATCTTAATTGCTTCTTCTGTACTATTAAAAACAATATTTTTTGTTTTTTTTTGATTTTCTTGATGACGACGTGATATTTTTTGCATAAAAATTTCCCAATAAAATTTATTAATTACAAATTAATCGGCGATAGAAATACCCATGTTACGGGCAGTTCCTTCTACGATTTTTACTGCACTAGTAAGCTTTGTAGTATTTAAATCTGGTAATTTAATGCTTGCAATTTCTTCTAATTGAGCGTTAGTAATTGAACCCACATTAACTCGATTAGGTGTCGATGAACCTTTTTTAATCTTTGCAGCATTGGCTAATAAAACAGAAGCTGGTGGTGTTTTAAGAATAAAAGTATAACTTCTATCTTCATACACTGAAATTTCTACTGGAATAATCAGACCAGTTTTATCATTAGTTTTTGCATTATATTCTTTACAAAAAGCTGCGATGTTAACACCATGCTGACCTAGAGCAGGACCTACGGGAGGTGCTGGAGTTGCTTTTGCTGCAGGTAACGCTAATTTAATTAATGCTGTTACTTTTTTAGCCATATAATTTACCGCTTTATAAATTCAATTTTGAATGTAAATGAATTTGTGAACTAACTTTTATTTTAAACATAAAAGTTTTGTTTTCATTTAAAGCTGAAATAATCTCTTTAAATCTATTAAGATTTTTGGTATTACAAAGAAATTAATTACGGATTGCTTTTTAAATATAAATTCTATCTAAAAAATATAAACCTCTTATATAGAAGAGAAACGCGCCCTGAAGGACTTGAACCCTCGACATCTAATTTTGGAGACTAGCGTTCTACCAACTGAACTAAGGACGCTTTATATATATTTTAAGTATAATACAGTAAAAAAGCAATACTTTAAATTATATTTAATAAATTTATTAAAAAATATTAAATTATGCAGAATGTAAACAAGCATTTAGATTCCGTAAAAATTGAAAAATATTTACCACATAATTTTTTAGCCGAAAAAATTATTTTAAGTAGTTTATTAATTAGTTCGGAAGCAATTGAGATTACATTACGTAGTGTTAAAACTGAAACCTTTTATTTCAAAAACCATCAAGAACTATATCAAGCTATTATAGAAATGTATTCTAAAAAAATACCTATAGATATTGTTACATTAAATACTTTTCTTCAAGATAATGGGCGCTTGAATGACGTAGGAGGTACGAATATATTAATTGAGTTAGTTAATTATGTACCAAACTTATTATACTTAGAAGATTATATTAAATTAATTCATGATAAATTTATACGGCGATCATTAATTAAAATAGGATATGAAATTATTAATTCTGCGTACGTTACTAATATTCCATTAGAATCAATATTAGCCACTTTGGAATCTAATGTTTTTAATATTACAAATCAAATTAAAATTCAAAAAATAACGAGTAGTGCGGAATTATTTTCACAAATTTTTCTAGAGTTAAAACAAAAAGCATTAAAACCATCATTGTCTGGTATTTCATCTGGTTTTTTTGATTTAGACTCTTTTACTCAAGGTTTTCAAAAATCTGATTTAATTATTATTGCAGGTCGTCCCTCTATGGGAAAAACTGCTTTAGCTTTAAATATTAGTTCAAATATTATTAAAAATTTAAACTTACCTGTTTTATTTTTTAGCCTGGAGATGTCTAAAGAACAATTAACCTATCGATTACTAACCAATGAAACTGATATAACCAATTTACGATTAAAAACAGGTAATCTTTATAAAGATGATTGGGTAAAGTTGAATTCTACGATTAAAAATTTATCAGCATTACCTTTTTTTATTGATGATACTTCGAATCCATCGATTCAAGACATAAAGTCTAAAATTAAAAAAATTCTTTTCGAACAAAATCAAATTGGATTAATTGTTATAGACTATTTACAGTTAATGCAAAATGGTAAATTTAAAACTGATAATCGGGCGCAGGAATTATCTCAAATTACTCGATCATTAAAAATTCTTGCACGAGAATTTAGTGTACCAATTATTGCTCTATCTCAATTAAGTCGTAATGTTGAAAGTCGAGTAAATAAGAGACCTATATTATCTGACTTACGAGAAAGTGGATCTATTGAGCAAGATGCTGATTTAGTATTAATGTTATATCGAGAGAGTTACTATAACTCGACTGAACTTTCTGAAAATATTAATTCAATAGACAGTGTTGAATTAATTATTGCAAAGCAACGAAATGGACCTATTGGAACAATTGATCTTAATTTTGATTCAAGTAGAACGAAATTTTTAAATATTGACCCTACTTACTAAATGCCCAGAACCAGATTCGAACTGGTGACACGAGGATCTTCAATCCACTGCTCTACCAACTGAGCTATCCGGGCTTATTATTAATTATAATATAATTGATGGAAAATAACAATAGATTAATTTTTAATTATTAGTTGCTTATTTTTCATAAATTTAGTATTGTATATATTGGGTATAGTTTTTAATAAAATTTTAAAACAACTTATTTTGTCAGGATCGTAAGATAGCAGCATAAAGATTGATTTAATTATTTGTATTAATGCTATACCTTTAATCATTAAATACCATTAAGTTCGGTACTGTAATATAATTTTTTTTAATTTAAATTAATTATTTAATAATAAATTTTAATATAATATAAATATAAACTATTTTGACTGTAATATTAATTATGTTTTTTTTAGAAAAGCTGATACAATTAATATTGTAGTCAATCTTATTATTCTTAATTTAAAAAAACGGAATTAGAAATGACAGCTTCATTATCAAATTTTATCTCTAGTTTAGTTGCAGGCGCCTTTGTAGTAAGCGCAATTGCAGGTGCTTTAATTTTCATCAGTAAAAGTGATCGTATTATACGTTCTTAATTAAAATTATAAATTATATATTTATAATTAATTAAAATCTTTATAGAATTACTTATGATAAACATTGGTTTTGGTCCAAATATTTTATTAGGTTTAATCTTAGGATTTGGAGTAATATTATTATATTTTCTTCGAGTCGTTAAGCCCGAAGTGGCACGAGATGAAGATATCTTTTTTGCAACTATTGGTTTAGTCTATAGTTGTATTTTAATGGTTCATGGTTGGCGGCTAGATCCAATTTTATTATTTAGCCAAGTCTTAATTATAGCATCTCTTTTAGTTGCCGGATGGGAAAATATTCGATTACGAGGTTTACTCGCAAATATGGCAAAACTAAAAAAAAAGGATAAATAAGTAAAATTAACTATCCTTTATCTTCTTGGTTTCAATTTAATAAATAATGTTTTTAAATTATGTTTAAGAAATATTCTAAATTTTGTGTCTTAATTTTATTTGGTATTTTTAACATTTTTGTTACAACAGCTTCTGCTATCGATTTAGATGAAGCAACACGAACTGTAGTTGTAGATGGTGCTGGAAATACAACTGTATTAACACCAGAACAAGTAAAACGTGGAAAACGTTTATTTAATGCAACTTGTGGTGCTTGTCACGTAGGTGGTGTTACAAAAACAAACCCTAACGTTGGTTTAGATCCGGAAGGATTAAGTTTAGCAACTCCACGTCGTGATAATATTTATGCTTTAGTTGATTATTTAAAAAATCCAACAACATATGATGGTTTAGATTCAATTGCTGAAGTACACCCTAGTATTAAGAGTGCAGATATTTACCCACGTATGCGTTCGTTAACTGATGAAGATCTATATTCAATTGCAGGTCACATCATGTTATCACCACGAATCGTAAGCGAAAAATGGGGTGGTGGTAAGATTTATTACTAAATCTAACACTAATTTTTTAAGCTCAATTCTTTTTTATTGAATTGAGTTTAAATTTTATTTTAATCTTGTCAGATAGTATTTTTTGATGGTATGATAAATAATATAAGATAATTAGATAAAAATATTTTCGTAGCTTTATAGATTAGTAAAAATTTTGTTTAGAAATCTTTCATAAAATGAGCAAAGCATGTAGCTCAGTGGATAGAGCATCAGATTCCGATTCTGAAAGTCGGGGGTTCGATTCCCTTCATGCTTAGGAAATTTTCAAATTTGAAGCATTAACTAAAAACTTGGGGCTGATTTGGTTTTGACATTTAATGGTTAAGTAAAGTATGATGCAGGTCGAAGCTGTTATTCTTCGTAAAAAACATACAATTATATAATAAATGCTAACAACATAATTCCTTTTAACTTCAAACAAGTAAATAAGAGTTTTTCTAATTCTTTAAGCTTTGCAGTTTAGTACATAATAAATTTTGTTAACTTTTTTGTTCACTATAACTAGACTTTTGTTTTTTTTATAGTTTAGAATACTATTATCTTTTGTTCTTTTTTTGAACTAAGCCTGTGAATGAGTACTTTAATAAAAATTAAATGGACGTGGGTTCGATTCCCATCAGCTCCATATAGATACACATATGCATTCGTGGCCGAGTGGTTGAAGGCACCGGACTCATAATCCGTTTTCCTCTGGAACGTCACTGGTTCGAACCCAGTCGGATGCATTTACATAATTTTTAATATTGTTTTTTTGTCAGTATAATTGTAGTATTGCTAATAATAAATTATTAAAATATAAAAGTTTTATGATTAAGTTAAACAAACAAAAACCCATTGATAATTTACACAAAGATTTTCTTAAAACTGATTTACCAACTATTCGGATTGGTGATAGTCTTAAAATCGGTGTTAAAATTACTGAAGGTAATAAAGAACGTGTTCAATTTTATGAAGGCACAGTTATTGCTAAAAAAAATAGTTCAATCAATACAACAATTACTGTTAGAAAAGTTTTACAAGGAATTGGTGTGGAACGAGTATTTTTAATTCATTCTCCGAAAGTTGATTCAATTCAAGTGTTACGTTCATCGAAAGTTCGTCGATCAAAATTGTATTATTTACGAAATTTAAAAGGTAAGGCTAGTCGCTTAAAACAAGCTTTTAAATAAAATTAAAAGTTTTTAAAAATAAAAAAAAAAAGATTTGTAACTACTTTACGTAGTATAATAATAAATAGTAAAGTAATAATGGAATAAATTTCAAGTTTTTACTTTATACTAATTTAAATTAAGGATTTATATGGCTACTTACAACGTACACTTATTATGCGAAGAACACGAAATTGATCAAACAATTACGTGTAATGATGATGTGTTCATTTTAGATGCAGCAGAAGATAATGGTCTTGAATTACCATACTCTTGTCGTGCTGGTGCATGTTCTTCATGTGCAGGTAAAGTATCTGAAGGTGGGATTGATCAATCAGAACAAACATTCTTAGATGACGATCAAATGGATGCTGGTTTCGTTTTAACTTGTATCGCTTACCCTACATCTGATTGTACAATTTTAGTTCACCAAGAAGAAGAATTATACTAATTCTAAACTTGGAAATCTTAAAAAGGAATGACATATTTTAAAAGTCATTCCTTTTTTAAGTTTAGAAGTTAAGTTCTGCAGCTTGAACTTTTTCGAATTGTTTTTTCTTTAAAATTAATAAAACTTGTGTTAATAAAACACTGAAACAGAATGCTAAATAACCAATAATACGTGCTGGTTTTTGTAACACAATTTCAGTTTCTTCTTGACCGAAACCACCAACATTTGGATCAATATTTAATGCTTGATCTGCTTTAATAACATCGCCTTGTTTTACTGTTAATACTAAACCAGCTGGAACAATTTGTGTTGTTGTGTTACCATCAGAACTAACAATTGTAATATTAGCTTCCTTTTTTTCTGTTGTTGTAATTTCAGAAATTTGACCTGCTTGAACAGCACCAAAACTATTAATATTACTTTTTTCACCAGTTGGGTAAACTTGACCACGGCCACGGTTTCCACCAGCATATAAAGGGTATGTTAAGTATTTAACATCCGAACTTTTAGCTGGATCCGGTGCTACAACAGGGAAAATAAGTTCTTGGTGTTTTTTACCAGCAATTGGTCCAACAACTAAGATATTATCGAATTCTGTACTATACGGTGAAATAAATACACCTTTATTTTTTTGTTTTATTTCGTCTGAAATTTGGTTTTTAGGTGCTAATTTAAATCCGTTTGGTAAAATTACAATACCACCTACATTTAAATCTGCCTTTTTACCATTTGCACCGATTTGTTGACGTGAAGTATCGTAAGGTACTTTAACTTCAACTTCAAATACAGAATTTGGAAGTACTGCTTGTGGTGCTTCAATTTCAATTGCTTTTTGGTTTAAGTGACAATTTGCACAAGCTAATTTACCATTAGCAGCTCGAGGATTTGAGTAACCTTGTTGTGCAAACACGGGGTAAGCTAAAGAATTTTCAACCGAAAACCCAAAGACACTTATAGCAATCGTTAAAGTAAATAAAAGACTTTTAAAAAACTTGTTAGTTGCCATGGATTAAATACTTTTTAAGTATATATATAAATTATTTTTTTATTAAAAGCAGGATCCCTACCCCAGAAAAATATAACAATAATATTGCTGAGGATAACAATACTTGAGTCAATGGATCGGTAGAAGGTGTTAAAACTGCTCCAATAATTGTTGAAACTAAAATAACGTATCGCCATGAAGCTATCATTTGTTTAGCTGAAACAATATTTAATAATCCTAATAAAATTTGAATAATTGGGATTTGAAAAGCTAAACCTGTACTATAAAACAGAACAAGAATAAATTCAAAATATTGATCAAATGACCAAAGCGGTTCAATAACTTCATCACTGTAGCTTAAAAAGAAATTTAAAGCTGCAGGTATTAAAGCATAATACGAAAAAGCTAGTCCCAAGCCAAAGAGACATAAAGCGCTTAACAGTAACGGTAAGACAACTTTTGTTTCTTTTTTTGTTAGTCCAGGTAATAAAAATAAAATTAATTGCCCTATCGCAAAAGGAGTTCCAAATAAGAGTCCTGTGTAAAAAGAAATTTTTACAGTAGAAACAAAGTATTCTCCAGGTGATAGTTGAAAAAATTTAACATTACTAACGGGTAATTCTAGTATTTTAACTAAAAATTTAACTTCAAACAATGAAACACAAGTTAACAATAAAACAATCCAAACAATATGAAAAAGTCGTTGTCGTAATTCTTCTATATGTTCAGAAAAAGGTAATTCTAAAGTAACTGCTTCATTTTTTTGAAAATTAAAATCAGAATTTGTTATCATATACAGGGATTTTGCTTCGTTAAAATTTTTTCCTAAAGTTTTATAAAACTTGTAGTTTTAAAGACGTCAAAATCTACACATAAATTATTTAAAAAATATAAAACTAAATTATTGAAATTTAGTTTTATATTTTTTTTATGATAAATAGTTTATAGCTTCAACACGAGCTGTCGCTTTTTTTAACTCAATTGATGCATCAAGTTTTGCTTTACTACTATCTGCATTTTCTACCGCTAATGTTGCTTTTTCTAGTTCTTGTGTAGCTTCACTTAATTCCACTGAATCAAGTTCTTCTACATCATTTACTAAAACGGTAACACGATTACGGTCGACTTCAGCTAAACCACCACATAAAATAATAGGTGTCCATTTATTGTCTAATTTAATTCTTAGTAAACCTGTGTCTAAAGCTGTAATTAAAGCAGCATGACCGTCTAATATACCGACTTGACCAGTTAAACCTGGTAACACAACTTCATTAGCTGTTGTTGAACAGATTACTCTGTCTGGAGTAAGTACGCGAATATTTAGAACCATAAAATTATTAATCCCTTACTTTAGAGTTTCTGCTTTTGCAATTGCTTCGTCAATATCACCTACAAGGTAGAATGCTTGTTCAGGTAAATCATCTAATTCACCTTCTAGAACCATTGTAAAACCTTTAATAGTTTGTTCTAAACTTACGTATTTACCAGGTGAACCTGTAAAGATTTCTGCTACGAAGAATGGTTGTGATAAGAAACGTTCAACTTTACGAGCACGAGCTACTGTTAAACGATCTTCTTCAGATAATTCATCAATACCTAAAATCGCAATAATATCTTGTAATTCTTTGTAACGTTGTAAAGTCTCTTTTACCGTTTCAGCTATTTCATAGTGAATTTCACTTACAATGTTTGGTTGTAACATTGTTGATGTAGAATCTAATGGATCTACTGCAGGGTAAATACCTTTCGCAGCTAAGTTACGTGATAATACTGTAGTAGCATCTAAGTGAGCAAATGTAGTTGCCGGAGCTGGATCTGTTAAATCATCGGCAGGTACGTATACTGCTTGAATTGAAGTAATAGAACCTTGTGTTGTAGATGTAATACGTTCTTGTAATGCACCCATTTCAGTAGCTAATGTTGGTTGGTAACCTACAGCTGAAGGCATTCGACCTAATAAAGCAGATACTTCTGAACCAGCTTGTGTGAAACGGAAAATGTTATCAATAAATAATAAAACATCCTGTTTGTTAACATCACGGAAATATTCAGCCATTGTTAATGCAGTTAAACCTACACGCATACGTGCACCTGGAGGTTCATTCATTTGACCATATACTAAAGCTACTTTAGATTCTGTGAAATTACTTTCGTTAATTACACCAGATTCTTTCATTTCTTCGTATAAATCATTACCTTCACGTGTACGTTCACCTACACCACCAAATACTGAAACACCACCGTGAGCTTTAGCAATGTTATTAATTAATTCCATAATTAATACAGTTTTACCTACACCAGCACCACCGAATAAACCGATTTTACCACCACGACGGTATGGTGCTAATAAATCTACAACTTTAATACCAGTTTCAAAAATTGATGGTTTTACTTCTAATTCAGTAAATGCAGGAGCATCACGGTGAATTGGTAAAGTTTCGTCGTACGATACGTCACCTTGTTCATCTACCGGTTCACCGATAACGTTGAAAATTCGACCTAAAGTTGTTGTACCAACAGGAACCATAATTGGATCACCTAAATCAACAGCTTTAACACCACGTTTTAAACCATCTGTTGAACGCATTGATACAGCACGTACTTTATTATCACCTAATAATTGTTGTACTTCTACAATATTACCAATACCATCTTCTGTGTCAATTTTAATGGCGCTGTAAATTGGAGGTAAATTACCGCCAGGGAATGAAATATCTAATACAGGACCAATAATTTGACTAACGAAACCTACATTTTGTTCAGTGTTTACCATTTTAACTTAACATATTTAAATATTTAAGAATAAATATACTTTCGGAATTTAATTTATTATTTAAAATAAAAATAAATTTAAAACTAATTAACTATGTACCATTGTACAACAAAATAATGATTATTCTTGAATAAAATATCAATTTTGATTATCAATATTAAAATTTTGTTTCTTAATCTTGTTCGAATAATCTGCCACTTACTTTTAACCAGTTTCTAGCACCTGGGTAGTTATCTGGTGCTAATTTTAAAGCTTGGCGCCAATACTCACCTGCCTTATCAAAAAATTCGGTTGCTAAAGCTCGATATTCTGCTTGTTGTATATCATCGATTTCTTCGTTTATCATTGTTAATGTATTTAATCCCGAAGAGTGGTAAATTACTGCAATGTTATTTAACGCTTGAGGTAAATTTGAATTTAACTCTAAAGCTTGATGATAATATTCTAAAGCTTGTGAGTTGTTTCCAATATTTCCGTAGATTAATCCGATATTATAAAGTGTGTAACTTCTATCGTATGGATCTTCCTCTACCTGTAATGCTTCATAATAGTTTTCCAAAGCTTCTGCATATTTACCGTCTGATTGTGCAGCCATTCCTGCACGATAATAAGAAAAAGCTTGTTTTTCTTGCTTACTTGCAGGCAACACTTTTAATAATATGTCAGCCATTACTGTAAAGGTTTTATCAATAAAATTTCCCATAAAAAGTTCCCTTAAATTTTAAAAATAAAAATTTTAATTTTTGTTCATCATCTCAAACAATTTCTAGACTAATTATAGTTGATATTTTAATTTTGGTATATAGATATATTAAAATATAGTGATCAATATCTATCTAGAATATATTTTATAGCTGGTGAAGGGATTTGAACCCCCAACCTACGGATTACAAATCCGTTGCTCTACCATTGAGCTACACCAGCTTTATTTTTAGGTACATTTCTATACAAACAGTCTATTATACATATATTTGTAACTTATACTCATTTTAGGTATAAAGTTATTAAAAATCAATATATTAGAAAAATTTAATTCGGCACCTTAATTGTATATGTTAAATAACAATCAAATCATAAATATATTTATTTATGATTTGATTGTTATTTAAAAAAATTAAGTTATTTATTAACCGTATTTACCTGAAGTCGATGCAATTAAGAACGCTGCATATGTTAAGATATAACCTACTGAGAAGTGAGCTAAACCAACTAAACGCGCTTGAACAATTGATAATGCTACAGGTTTATCACGCCAACGAATTAAGTTTGCAAGTGGTGTACGTTCATGAGCCCAAACTAAGGTCTCAATTAATTCTTGCCAGTAACCACGCCATGAAATTAAGAACATAAAACCTGTTGCCCAGATTAAGTGTCCGAATAAGAACATCCATGACCAAACTGATAAGTTATTCATACCAAATGGGTTATAACCGTTAATTAACGGTGATGAGTTTAACCATAAGTAATCACGTAACCAACCCATGATGTAATTTGATGATTCATCAAATTGACCTGGGTTACCACCCCAAATTGTCATGTGTTTCCAGTGCCAGTAGAATGTTACCCAACCGATT
>Ga0181416_1000226_pt1 | contig 15132 bp, 18 predicted proteins | sample 39SPOviralmetaG_FD_130141 | JGI IMG/M metagenome (GOLD analysis project Ga0181416, IMG submission 130141) | Marine viral communities from the oligotrophic San Pedro Time Series (SPOT) site, San Pedro Channel, CA, USA - 39 SPOT_SRF_2013-01-16 | ecosystem: Environmental > Aquatic > Marine > Strait... | reverse complement strand
TACTTGTTACTTATAGCGTTACCTGCCAGTGCCACCATAATCTGATACATTTTATGATACCAGCCACTGCCTGTAATCGTTCTATATTCTTGTTCTAATTTCTTTGGAAAGAAAGGACAGTCTTTATAGCCAGTCCATGTAACTTTCGTATTTGTTAGTGAAGACTTCATGTGAGCCATCATGGCTTCTTGCATCTTCTTAGGTAATTTATCAAAGAATGAATTCCCACTTTTTTCTATATACTCGTGGCGAGACATAATATCATGGGGAGATATTGGTTCGCCTTCTTTAGTAAAGATAAAGTTATATGCATTAGCATACTTGCCTGGAATATAATACATTCTTGATAAATCTTTGGTCTGAATATCACCCATTTCACCAAGTTCTTTGTTAAGGGCGTACCAGAAATGTTTAATATTGTCTTTATTAACAAACTCTGTAAGGGGAAAGACAAGTCTAAACTTTGGCAAGTCTTTTGTGGATGAAGCAGTAGAGTAACAAATATAGTGATAGTCTTTGCATTTTTTATCCAAGAACTCTTGTAAGTCCTCGGTGCAATCATCTACATCTATTGCACACCAGCCACCCCAGCCTTCTACATTATCGTTCTTTCTTGTTGTACCAGCAGAATAAAAAGCAGGAGACATTAACTCTGCCGACTTCTTATCTTTTCTTGGTTTATCTGAAAGGCGATATAGTATAGTTTCAAAATCTTTAAATGTTGGTAAGTCAATACTCTTATTAGTTTGAATGTCAAAGAGCGACTCGAATAGTGTTCCTGATACTTTATCCATAATACCTATATTATACTACAAATCAGTCTGCTTGTAAAGAGGTTTTTAAGATTAATTTTAAATTTTTATAATCGTTAAAGAATCTTCGTTTATGCTCTAACTTGTATCCTTTGCTTGACCCTTCTACTAACTCAACAACTCTAAAGTTCTTAGGCCAAAGAGATGCAAAATGGTCATAAAATTCTTTTCTTTTTTCTACACTAGCCCAATCAGTTAATTGATTACCACCAGCATTAGTCCCAGAAGAGGGAGTTTGGAAATTGATATGAGAGAATGCCATGGTACACATTTTTGCCTCTAGAGCACGTAAAGTATAATCCCAATCTTCTACTGTTCCTTCTCTCCAATCTTGGTCGAAATCATTATTAATAATGGAACAGCCGTAACCCAATTGATTTAATTTAACAGGTTTTGGTTTAGAGAAAGCAAATGCATTAGAGGTCATACCACCTACTGCAACATTTTCAAAGATAGTAAACACTTGTTCAATAATAGACATTGAGTGTAATAGATTAACCCTCTTGTTTTTATCATCCATTCTCATTGTAAAGTATTTCATATCATCATCCATTTGCCAATGATAAGATTCTCCTTGAGATTTTGAATAATTTTTAATCCAAGTTCGTGCGTATTGGATACCTTGGTCATTTTTATCTAAGGTAAGTAGATGATTATGCGGAATAGTCTCAACATATTCTACGTAATCCTGTGGTTCAACTACTATTCTACATGGTACTTGCTCTTCAACACATAGATTATATGTGGTATGAGAAGATGCTCGTCCCTTAGATGGGATATAAACAGTATGTCTTTGTATGGTTTGATTTGAATAGTCAGCAATCAAATCCTCTACTAGCTTTTCAATATTGAAATTTGATTCTTGTTCTGACCCATCCAATATTGCAAATATATCTTGACCTTCCGATATATACTTCTTAACATCAATCATGTTTATTCTACCCTTATTTCTCCTTCATCAAGTACTGCATCTACATCAGGATTGCCTTCAATTTGGTCTTCGTGCATCCATCTCAATAGAGAGTTCTTACTTTTATCTGCCGCTGGAAACCAAATACCTTTTGTTTTAGGTGTAACGGTTTGTCCGACAAGTTCTGCAAACTTAGCAAGGTCTTCTTCGTTACGGAATCTAATCTTTAACATTTTCCATGCTTCGTTTTGTTTCTGGTCGAATTCTGGCATAGAATCCCACTGATGTGGTGTTTCTTGTACCTCTTCTCCAGATAATACAAATAGACTTTCACCTTCGTAATTGGCTTGTCTATCTTTGGTTGAATTATTTTTAACTGCCATTATATTGCCTCCTGTTTTAATCTGACTAGTTTTAGACCTTTATTGTCTATACCTTTAGATATATTTAGGTCTGATTTTAGGGTAGGTTTTCCCTTCTGAAATACTGAGTAATCAATATGGTGATGCCACCTACCCCACTTCCAAGTAACTTTAACTACATCGGGATGCTGTCTTTGTAATGACTCAGCAAACTCTCTTCGGTTATCATATTCTTCATTACCTTTACGATTCCCTTGGTCACCTGTTTGGTCAATGTTATAAAGTTCTTCTGTATTACCACCTTTCATTGTCATGGTAGTAATCTTACCACACGCAAAGTTATTAAATAATATTGTATGGTATCCACCTTTCATAATCCTTAGTGATAAATCCGTATCTTCATTGAATCTACCTCTCCAGGCATATTCTGGATAGATATCATTAGCCAATAGAATACAGGAATAGACCCTAGTATTATGATAGTAAGGTGGTCGCTTTGTAGTTGCTGGTAAGAAGTAACTATAGTTTAAGCCTGACATTTTTACATCTGTATATCTATCAGTAAATTCTTCACTAGCACTAAAGCACGTTCCGTCTGTTATCTTAATCTTTGCATTCTTATGGAGTCTATACATATGCTGTATATTATCATCAAGAATCCAATGTCTTTCTGCCCCTGTTGAACATGCATGTTCCCAAACAAAGTTACGGACTGGAATAGAACCTTCACCTAGATTTGAAAATGGAGTAACTAGAATATTATCTGGGTCAATGACTGCAGCGTAATCATTATATTCTTGTGGTTCAACTACTATAGTATAAGGAGTGCCATTTGCTTCTAGTGTCTTAACTGTAAGTCTAGTATCAGCACGACCCTTTGATATAATATAGATTGGATATTTTGGTTGATTACCTGCCATCTATTCCTCCTTGATAAAGATTCCGTCTACCATCTTTCCCTTTCGGTCTTTAATATCATTGTAAGCTACTTCTAAACATCTATCAATAGTAAGATTATTTCTCATTGCAATGTTGATTAGTACTACCATACAATCACCGATATCATCTGCAACATCTTTACCCTTACATACATTATCAGAAAGTTCACCGACTTCCTGAATCAGTTTACATACTTGGTCTTTATCAGTCGCGCCATCAATAAGATTTCTGTCTTGATGCCACTGGCCAATTTTCTGGACCCATTCACCTGTTCGTGCACTTGTATTCATTAGACTATGATATCCGTATTTGGTGTAATTAAAGTTGATTTAGGCTTAAGTTGTGCCTCAATCTGTTGTACTAATTCATCTAATGGGTCAGCAACAAACAGTACAAATTGTTTATTGATTTTAAGACCATCTTTAGCATTCTTAGTGTATGGCATAAATGGCATGAAAGCAATCTTACCTTCTCCGCCTGGGATTAATATAAATCCATTTTTAATAATATAAGAGTTGTCATTTTCTGTAACATCTCCGATGATTTCTTCTCCTGATGAGATTCTAACTAGTTTCATAATATTTCCTTAGTGTGTTAATATGTATATTATACTATACTTTTCCATAAAAGTAAAGTGTTTTATCCAAAAAAGTCCTCTAAACTTGAAGTTTCTTCGGTATTCCATCCAATCGCCTTGAAGATAGGTTCAATAGGGTCAAGGAATGTTTTTTGAAATTGGGTCTCATAATCTATATAGTGTTCCAATTCGAACTCTTTTGGGAGATACTGCATGAAACCGATTACGTTTTCTTTGATAGGGTTAGGCGATTTGAGATATATAAATTTAATCTTCTCGCCATTCTTGATTGGCTGATACTTTTTGGTAAGACTTTTATTCTTTAACATTCTGTTATGGAGTAGAGCAGCACGAACATGCATTGGGCAACCTTTCTTGTAGATGGTCTGCATATTTGAATACTCTGTGACATTACTAACTCCACGTGGGAATGCAATATCATGTGCAGGTAATGTTTGGAAGTAATCTTTAAATTGTAATATTGCCTTTTGGTTATCACTCTCGGAACCTTTCATAATAACTTTGAATAATTCTTTAAGAGCATCACGGCATGGTGCAGGGGTAGAAGATTTGATGGCCTCGATACCCATGATTTTTAGTTTTGGTTCTTTATATCTAACACCTTCATTGTCATGGACATTAAGGATATATCTTTTCTTTGCAGTCCATATTGCACGGTCTGCAATGGCCTCTCTCTTCATAACCATACGATTATCAATGCCACCCATACAGTCGAACAGTTCTTGATATGCCTGACTAAGGACTGGTTCTAGTTTTTCACTAGCAACTTTATCAAGAAAGTCAACAGGATTGGATGGGTTGACCTGTTCGACCAATGGGCCTAGATTGACATAGAGCGAGTCTGTATCAATGGCAATAATATAATCTGTGTCTGTGTTCATTACTTTATTTAGGTACTTATTTAGTGCTACTTCTGCCCATCGGATAGTCAACTGACCAGAGAGTGTAATGGCCTCTGCAATACGTTGGTCAAAGAAACGGAAGTACTTGTTACCCATAGCACCATAAAGGGAGTTAAGTAGAATTTTAATAGCCATCTGTTGATTTTCTGCCACAGATATTCTACGTTCAATATCATATAGTTTCTGTTTATCTCCAGGGACTACATTCTGTAATTCTTTCTGAGCCTCAATCATCTGTTTCTTGATTACAACACGTTCACTATATAAATCATCTACTAGAGTAGGCATCATGCCCTTCTTATCACTACTGAAGCACTGACCATTACCACCTACAGCATGACCATCTCGTTCAAAGGTATAACCATCTAGTATCTTATCAATGTTAATAGGTAAGACTTCACCATTCTGAATTGTCTCGGGTGACATATTATACTGCATGATGATTGATGGATATAGTGAATTAAGGTCGAATGATACCACGTGTTCGTGTAAACCAACTACTGGGTCTTTAACATAACCGCCTGGGTAATTAGTCTTAATCTTATTCTCGGAGAATGGCATTGCAATCTTTCGGTCATTTAGATATCTGTAAATAATAGTATCCCAGATTGCAGTAACTCCGAATGTATCTGAATAGTTAACGCCACCTTTATAAGCCATGGTTAACATAAGAGTAATAAGACCCATCTTATCTTCTAGTCGGTCAACCAATTCAACGTCTTTAATATTATAATCAATGAATTTTTGGTGGTCATTTTTGTATAGACTGTGAAGTGAGCCATATTCTTCATAAGATAGTTTCTTCTCGCCTAGAATTACGTGAGCAATATGATTAAGAGCATAAGATTCTTGGGCTGTGTAAGTATACTTCTGAAATAATTCCATGTAATCTGCATGACCAATACCCTTGATATCAAAGACAGTTTGTTCTCTGTTCATTTTACGGGCAGTTCTTCGGTCAACCATACCCCATGGCGATAGTCTTTTAGGAGCATCGTCGCCAAGTAATCTGATTGTTCTATTAACAATGTATGGTATATCAAAGTACATAGTGTTCCAGCCAGTAATAATATCTGGGCACTGACTTGGTAAAGACCAATGATTGATAAACTTGTTTATTAAATCTACTTCGGATATGCAGTGTTCATATACAACACGGTGCGATTTCATATAGGTCTTATCTACATCAAAATCACCAAGACCCCATACATAATAAGTATTGTCAATATTGTTCTTCATTGCAATAGATATGATAGGGTGTTCTGCTTGTTCGGGTTCTGGGAAACCATCATCTGATGCAACCTCAATATCGATTGAAGTTACGTTAATTAGGTTACGATTGAATTCAATTTGACCAGGGAACTGGTCATTGATAAACTGAGAGATGTATCTGTCGTTGCCAAAGATTTCTCTACCAGCAGTATGTTTGTTAACATCCATCCAATCTTTTGCCTCTCGCATAGAATCGAATTTGATAGGGGCACATGGAGTACCATCAAGCGATGTCCAATCTCCTTGCGGAGTGTTTACGAATAAGGTGGGTTTGTATTTGATACGTTTTTGTACTTTCTTGCCATTTTCATAGCCTCGATAAAGTAACATATTCGCATATCTAGTGACGTTTGTATAAAAATTCATATAGTCCAATCCATAATTTATTAAGTATATTATACTACAATTCACACATAATGTAAAGAGGTTTTTTAAAAAAAGTTGAATGGTACCCCGAAGGATACCATTCGTGTTTTAAACATCGACCTAAAGACCTGACCAGGCTAGCCAAATAATACTTGGAGCTATCATAAATGATATACCAATATATAAGGTTAGTTCTGCTAACTCTTTAAGGGCCGATGAGATATCATCATGTTTTTGCACGATGTTGAGTAAAGTTCTCATCTTGTATCTCCAGTAGAAATTGTTTCAAATATCCACTGAGTTTTCGCTGCTCACCAGAACCTATTCTTGAATAAATTCCTTCTTCTTTGATGCCCCAGCAGACCCTAAATGAATCTTCCTAGGACGCCTCTCTTCTGGAACTTCAACTCTGGCATTCACCACGAGAATTCCGTTCACAAGGTCGGCACCATCTATAACGACAAACTCGGAAAGACGGAAGTTCTTTTCGAATTTACGGGATGATATACCTTTATGTGCATATTCGCGATCATCATCTTCAGCCTTTATACCTTTTACTAAAAGAATCCCGTCCTTTACTTCTACGGAAATATCTTCTTCCGAGAATCCAGCAACTGCTAGTTCAATGATAAAGTGTTCATCATCTACCTTAACAACGTTATGGGGTGGATAGTTATCTTGAGCTCTTCCAGCTGTGTGGATTCTTTCAAGTTCGTTTAGTATAGGTTCAAAGCCTATGAATAAAGAACGTGGCACGTTCATTGTATTTCTTACCATTTTAGTTTCCTCCTATATATAGCAAGGTTATTATGTGGCCCGATTATTCGGCACCACTATTATTTATACAAGTAGTAACACTTGTTTAAACAATTCTTTTTAGAAACATTTGTTAATGACTTTATTGAGTCTGCTACATTTCATAAATTTATGAAAATGTTTCCATTGTTTTTTAAGTAGTTTTTTCATTTTTGCTATTTCCAATATTGTATTTTGGACATAGCTGCCATTCAACTTTTTCTTTGTAGGGTATTACTTTAATTTGCCTCAATGGAGCTACATCCTTACTTTGCTCTGGATTGAGAACTGTTATTAAGCCCCAATCAGCAAGTAGTGTTGCTATTGTATTCCTGCGATGTAAATCATTCTCTATTAAGTTAGATGGTTTGCCATCTAGCAAGAATAATTCTTTAAAGTGAACAATAAAGTATCTGCCTTGTTTATGTAATATATGACAAGATTGATATAGCTTTTGGTCTTTCCGACTAGCTACACCGATACGTGTTAATGTTTCTCTAATCTTTAGGAAATCATCTGGTTCGTTGAGAGAGACTTCCAACATATCTGCTGGAGTCCAGTTTTTAATTTCAATATTATTTTCGTTTTCCACCTTTATACATCCTTTTTTTCAATGTTTCCAACTGTTCATTATTAAGTAAGGATAGTACGGACTTAGCCTTTTCATTACTATATCCATAATATTCTTTGATAATTTCCAAGTTTGAAACGGATTCTGGTTTGGCCCACTTGGACCACCTTTTCTGCTTCTTAACTATATTTATAAAAAAATCATATTGAAGACGTGCATCCAGATGGTGATTTACGTTCATTTCATTTGCATATAGAATAGTATCTCGGAAGTTACCAAGGCCACGATTGACTATGAAAGCATTATATTCTTTCTCAGCAATATCATCTACCATAATACCTTTCTTATTGTTAGTGATATCGTTTATATAGTCAAAGGGGTTCATTTGAAAGATACCCCAGCCATGATTTCAGTGCAGCAGGCAACCATATTAATTTCATGGTCGGCAACGAAACTGTTTTTATATTGATAGTCTGCGAGAATAAGTACAAGTTGTGGTATACTTTGTGGTTCCACATACTCATACATATTGTCATACAACTTTCTAAAGAGAGCCGCAGGTTCTTGGTCAATATTATCTGTAACCCATTGTCGCATCTTCTTAAAGTCTTTAGCCTTAAGTGCTGACATAAGATTACTGATAGATACTTCCGATAGGGAAACAAGGATGCCTGAGTCTATATGATTAGAAACAGAGTATCTTTGTAACTCATTGAGAACTCTACGCCAGTCTGGCAGATACTTCATAATAAGTTCAGCGACTACGGCCTCTTCATACTCAACACCTTCTTGGGTTAGAATATTACAGCATCTCTCAAGGAACTGCATACATAACTTTGGTGTATCCTTCTTTGCAATGTTAAATTCTATAACAGAACAACGGGAGTGTAGTGGGTCAATAATCCTGTTCTTAAAATTACAGGTCATAATAAACCTGCAATTGTTACTGAACTCTTCAATGAATCCACGTAACGCAGGTTGGGTGGATTGGGGATTTAGATAATCTGCCTCATCTAAAATAACCACCTTGTATCCACCCTGTAAAGATACTGTAGAAGCAAAGTGTTTAATCTTTGTTCTAAGTGTATCAATGTTACCTTCTTCTGAACCATTAATGATTAGATAATCTAACCCTAGTGATTTACAGAGAGCTTTGGCAACAGTAGTCTTACCGACACCAGCAGTACCAGTAAGAAGTAAATTAGGAATCTCACCATTATCAACGATTGTTTGAAAAGTTTTCTTAATCGGTGATGGTAAGATTGTATCTTGTATAGTTTGGGGTCTATACTTTTCTACCCATAAGAACTCATTGTTCATTTAACTACCTCCCAGCCAGTTACAGTATTTACTCTAAAAGAACGCCATGCGCCTTTATCTAAACACCACACTGCGATATGGTCTGAGTTAGGCGAAATACTTTCCAGTATTGTTCCAATTCCATTCTCTCGCAAGATATCTGGGTTAAGTGAAGATTCCATTACACGAATTTCATCTGTAATGATTTTCTTAAAGGTTATGTTTACTATCCCATTTTGTAAGGCAGAGATAAGAGCCTTGACTTCATTTGTATTCATAATATAAATCCATTAATTAATAAAAATATGGGGGAGCCACCCCCACACTCATGGCTAGTTCGATTATGCTTCTTCAGCAGTAACCTCTTCAACAGATGGTTCTTCCACAGGAACTTGTCCTTCAGGTACTTCACCATCTTTTGGAGCCGCGGCATTTAGAAATGCTACAGTTCTATTTCTAAGACCACCAACGGCCTCTAGCTCTGGCCCTTCAAAACCACCTCTTTTTGAACAGATATCAATTACCTGGACGAAAGTTGCGATGTCTTGTAGAGACAGTTGTGGAGCTTGTTGCTCCTCTGCACCTTGTGGTGCCATTACTTCTTCAGTCATTTTCTTCTCCTTTGCAAAGTAGACTAATTATGAGAGACCCGACCAATTCGGCATCTTCTCGTATTATCCTCATAATATTATGAGAATTCATATAGTATTTATACACCATAGGTACTTGATTTCTCTAAAGCGATAAAATAATTTACAGGTAAATTAGTATTACGCCATTCTGAAATCAACTTAGATGAAATAAATACGTTGTAATCGCCATCAACAAGCTTTAAGTTAGCAATGTTCATGACAAAGTTAAAGTTTGAACCAGATGTGTTAACACCTAGGTCTAGTTCATAAGTATTTGCACTTGAATCTTTTGCATCAAATACTTGAACAGTTACATTCTCACCGCCGACAATAGCCATATCGATATGACCTAGTACGTTAGCAGCCTTCTTAATCTTAGCAATTGTGTCAGCTGTAAAGTGAACTTCTACATCTGTTGAAGGCATTGTGATATCCTTCTCTGGAGTAGTAAGAATACTGGACGCGGCAAAGAAGTATTTTACCTTATTGGTATCATCTTTAAAGAGTACAGCATTTTCTTCGAACTGCATTGTAGGGTTTTCAATAAGACCATGAATTGATAAGAATTCGTTAAGGTCATAGATACCCATCTCAGCAGGAAAGTCCTCGGTGATATTCGCGATAGCCAGAATGTTCTTGGCCTCGGAAATAGTTTTTAGTTGTTGACCAGGTTTCAGAACCATGTTTGCATTGATAGTAGCAAAATTGGCGAGAAGAGCCTGGGTTTCATTTGATAGTTGCATTTGCATCTCCATTTATTTAATAGTTTATATTATACTACACTTTGGGGCATTTGTAAACCCTTTTATGTAATTACTTTGCATTATTTCTATCATGCTCATATAAAGCAAGTAATCCATAATGTAGAACCTTCATCAGGTCTTTGCGCCACTCCTCAGGAGTATCACCCTTCTTGCCATAACGTGCATTATACTTATCTACATTTCCTAAGAAGAATCCTAGGCCATGTCCTCGGTCGATGATAACTTCACTTGACTGAAGTCCTCCTTGACCATAATGAGCGTTATAGGTTGAATCTATGTATTGATGGAGCTCTTCAATAAGAGCCCCCTCGTTAAATTTGTAATCTGGATTAGAATTTTGTTTCATTTGTTTCCTCGGTTGGCCAAGTTTCTTCTGTTTCGAATGTTACTCCAGAATCCACTTTAGTGTATAAGTCTAAGAAGGCGGCCTTAGTATCGTCATCAAACCTTGCAATACATAATTCGATTGCCTTCATCTTGTTATCAAAGATAGAAAAAGTTTGGACTATGTGACATAACCTTCTAGTTGAAATTACCTCGTCAACGCCATCATCATAGAATGTCTTTCTGATAATGTCTGCCCAAGATACTAGTTTCTCAGCAAACTCTACATCTGTCTTGCCGAATTTTTCCATATGTTTGGCAACGATTTTCTTTTCTACTGATTGACTTGGGAAAGCCTGGTCGATTGCTACAGTGAATCTTTCTAAGAAAGCATCATCTATAATTGAAGCGGCTGTGAACCTGCCGTCTTCCGAACCTTTACCTTTAGTATTGGCTGTGGCAATAACATTAAATCCTGGACTTGGTTCTACTACCTCGCCAGTCTTTTTGACTAGTACTGGTTTTCCTTCTAGGATACCTTGTAAACACATAATCTTGTTAGTCGCTCTATCGACCTCGTCCAGTAGAAGAATAGCTCCTCTTTCCATGGCCTTAAGAACTGGCCCTTTAGAGAATACTGTTTCTCCATTAATAAGTCTGAATCCACCTAGTAGGTCGTCCTCATCCGTCTCAGGATTAATTTGAACTCTGATGAACTCTCTACCAAGTTTAGCGGCCGCTTGTTCAACCATGAAAGTCTTACCGTTACCTGATAAACCAGATACATAGACTGGGTAGAACATTTCAGATTTTAGGATTTTAACCACATCTGAAAAGGCACCCCATGGTACGAATGTTGGGTCTTTTTTGGCAAAGTTTAATTCTTCATTTACTATTGATTGCATCTTAACCACGTTAGAGAAACCAGTTACTGGTTCTTTTGTGACTGGGACAATCATTGCCGATAAGTCATAAACCCCAGGTTTAACTCTAATCTTAGCATCGATTAAGTCCCAGAAGTCTTTTCTTGAATAACCCAATGAGTCAGCTGTATCACTGATTTGGGCTCTTTTAAACTCTGTCTGGTCTGGGAACCTTTGACTGAGAGTTTCAAGGATAATTTGAGTTGATTTTTTCATTGTATTCATAATATAAGTTACTCCATTTATTTAATTTACTAGTATATTATAACAGGCTTTATATGGCTTGTAAAGTGTTTTGCTGAAAATAATTCATTTATTTTCATCTTTTTCAAGCCACTGCTCCTCCAAATTTGGTGAGAAGCACCTTGTTAGTCTTTTTAGATTTAGAAAACTTTTTGAAAGCATTTCTAATCTGGGCATCTGAAGCTTCGGTTGAAACCTCGAAATCATCTTCTTCGGTATTAAGGTTTTTACCACCTTTTACCATGTAGTAAGTATCGTAGCCATATACATCTTTGACTTCAATACATTTGTTTCTGGTATACTCTCTTGTTGTTTCTTTTCTAAACTCTTCATAACAATTTGCTAAGTTACTGTTTCTCCAGTATAAGTCATTGACTCTTGATTTCCACTCTCTATTATCTTCAGCCATGAAGAATCCGAGGTTGGTAGTATTATACATCTTCTTGATATTATCTAAGAGAGCACTGGTCATTTTAGTACTTGAATTTCTAGTAGTTTTAATAATCTTACCTTGAACTATTAATCTGACATCATCTGACATACTGTAGTAATCAACGCCGTGAACTTGGAGTCTGTTACTATCGCCGTCTGTGAAGGTTAAGAAGTTTAACTTTTCAATATTATGTTTAGTCTTGAACTTCTTTAAGATATCATGGCAAACTATTAACGCTTGATTTAATGGTGTTGAGCCCCACTGTTCTGAAGCCCCAATTGGAAATGAGAGGTAACGACTACTAGTTGTTCTAAGGTAAAGATACTTAGTAGCTTCGATAAACTCGGCCTTCTTCATTTCTGAACTAACCAGAAGAGGCATTGCTAGGTCGTCCATATCTAGGTCACCCTTAAGGTAAGACCTTCTTACATAGTTTTCTTCATCATATCTCCAGCCGCCGGCAGTAGTAAAGGCATAAACTTCAAAAGGTATATTAACTGCTTTACAAAACATAACCGTGTGAAGTATTTGATCCATTACATATTTCATTGAACTTGACATTGACCCTGAAAAGTCTACCAACATCACCATGCCGTGAGACTTGGCATTTGGTAACTTAGTAGCCTTTAGAAAGATATCATCATTAGTTTTATATGACCATAACTTATTGACATTGATGTTTCCAGTCTTAGCTTCTGTAGCTCTTGACCACTGTGTGGCCGCTTTTTTCATTTCAAATTCTCTAACGGCTGGTTGAACATTCTTTTTAAGCTGTTTCATATATGAAGGATAATCATCAAGAAGCTCTATCCAGCTGGACTCATAATGATCTGCCATTCTCTTAGCTTCATTTTCTCTATCTTTCATTAACTGTTTAAAAGGAACGATTGAAGTTGAGATATTTTCTTTGGATACTTGACTAACTACTAGAGGAGATTTTCCGTTATCGCTAGTTTCAATTAGTGACTTTTCTTTTGACCTATAGATTCTGTCTGTGATAGAAACATCTGCTTCCTGATGTTCTGGTTGAGCGGCCGATGTTGTAGTTTCTTCTTCGGATTCTTCTTCTGTAACATCTTCTCCTGAAGATTGGTCGCCTTGAGTGGTTTGATTAGATTTCTCTTCTGATTCTTCTTTCTCATAATCATCATGGCCACTTGGAATAGTTGATTCTTCTTGTTCTTTGTTTTGGCTTTCTTCTTCCGAATTATCAATGTCTTGTTCAGGCTCTGGTTGTTGAATGAGCTCTGGTGTATTATCTTGAGTAAACTTTAGAATGTCTTTGACTAACTGAACAACTTCATCAAATGTTTGAGTAGTATTTGCTCTGGTTAGAAAGACAGCTTCTTCTGAACTGAATGGTACTTCTATAAGAGAGCCTAATTTAGTTTTAAGGTTAATCTTATCAATGAGTTTGACTTGGTCATAATCTACATCATCAAGAGGACCGAAGAACTCGTTATCTAATAACTTCTTGTAACCTTTATTAAAAGAATTTACAAGCCCTGGATACCTTGATTGGATTTTTCTTTCAATCCTTGCATCTTCTACTACATTAATATATGTTCTTGGGCAACCCTCTAATTTTTCTGGACTATCGTGCCAACCTTCGAATGGTGTTTCTATAGCATGTCCAACTTCGTGGCCGATTAGAAGGTCATAAACATCTTTACCCATATCTTTCCACAATGGAAGACCGAGTGTTCTGTTCTTGATATCAAACCAGGCTGTGTTGAAGTTACCATGTCTAATAGTAATGTTCTCTTTAGCCAAGAGTTTTGGTAGGAGGCTGGATTCATAATTCATCATAATATAGGTTTCTCTTTTAATTTATAAGTATATTATACTACGCATTAAATAGAATGTAAAGAGGTTTTTTCATTTTTTTTAAAGATTTTACATAAATGTAACATAAATGTAACACAAATGTAACAAATGGTTTAGTCAAAGTCTAATTCCATCTGATTAGGGCAAGAAGTTCGCTTAAAATAAAGTCTCCCGTCCTCACATTCAACTAGGGTAAATACATCTCCTTCTTTAAAGGGTGTATTTCCAAGGATAATCATTTCACCTTGTTCTTTATCCATCATCTTTAATCCATGTTCATTTATTTGAAACATATAACCTGAATATAACATTGTCTTTCCTTTTGTTTGGCCGACCCTTCAGGACTTGAACCTGAAACCTACAGCTTAGAAGGCTGTTGCTCTATCCAGTTGAGCTAAGGGCCGTTAATCTTCTAATTTCTAAGAGTATATTATACTATGCATTTCATGCCTTGTAAACAACTAATTTCGGTTTTCTTAGAATATTTTGTTATATGTATATAACTAGGCTATCTTAGAGAAGTTTTTATGCTTGAAGAATTCAATCTTTGACCTAAACTTGTTTTCTAGGATATCACCTTTATGCGAGATAATGAATACGTTGGTGCCATCTTCTAGCGTTGAGAGAATTTTGGTTAGATTGTCAACACCATCAACGTCCAAGCTACTATCAAAGGTTTCATCTAGGATAAGTAGATTGGTAGCAGCAGAGTTCTTCATCTTAGCTATTTGTCTCCAAGTAAAAAGCAGTGATAAATCTATACGTTGCTTTTCACCTTCTGAGAATGATGCATAGTTAAAGGAATCTCTGTGTCTTGACCTGATGGTCTCATTGAAGTTTTCATCTAAATGGAACGCCACGAAAAAGTCTAGCACTTGTAGATATTGGTTAATCAGTCGGTTCATAACGGGTAGATACTGCTTAATAACTTTAGTCTTTATGCCGGTATCTTTCAACATCTCGCCGAGAACTTCATTGTACGTGCGTTCTTCTACATATTCTAACTTCATTTCTGTAGCTTTCTGTTTGGTTGCTTTGAGGTCTGATAATTCTTTCTTAGCCTTACCACTATCACCAGTCAACTTGTTTAGATTACTTACTTCCTTCTGGACTTTAGTAATCTCTTTCTGCAGTAATGATATCTTCTCGTTATTAGAATT
>Ga0181416_1000225_pt1 | contig 15133 bp, 17 predicted proteins | sample 39SPOviralmetaG_FD_130141 | JGI IMG/M metagenome (GOLD analysis project Ga0181416, IMG submission 130141) | Marine viral communities from the oligotrophic San Pedro Time Series (SPOT) site, San Pedro Channel, CA, USA - 39 SPOT_SRF_2013-01-16 | ecosystem: Environmental > Aquatic > Marine > Strait... | reverse complement strand
GTGAAGTCTACTCTAGGAGCATCTGGAAAGTGTGTAATATACGAAGATGCTAGAGGCAACCCGGTCATAACAAAAGACGGTGTAACAGTAGCAGAATCTGTTGTCTTATATGACCCGGTTGAAAACCTCGGAGCTACTCTAATAAAAGAAGCCGCTAAAAACACAGTGAAAGAAGCAGGTGACGGTACTACAACAGCTACCGTCCTTGCTGAAGCACTGATTAAAGAAGTACAAAAAGAACAATATGCAGAGCTTTCTGTAAGATTTATTAAGCAAGGTGTAAATTCAGCACTTGATAAAGTAAATACATACCTAACTGACACGGCTATAGATGTAAAAGGTAACATGCTAAAAGACGTTAGTAGTATAAGTTGCAATAATGACGTTGAGTTAGGCAGTATTATAGCAGAAGCATATGAAAAAGTAGGTAAAGATGGCGTAGTTTTTATGGAAACATCAGAAACAGATGAAACATATGTTGATATAGTTGATGGTGTACAGTTTGATTGTGGTATAACATCACCACATTTTCTTACAGATACTGAAAAACATGAAGCTATACTTGAAGAACCACTAGTTTTGATTGTAGGTAGTGAAATACCTAACATACGTAAGATACAACCTATACTAGAACATGTTATAAAGCACAAAAAAGAGCTACTTATAGTAGCGCAAGTAGATCAACAGCTAAAATCAGCCCTTATGATGAATAAAGTAAAGGGCAATATTAAGGTAAACATAGTAGACTTACCAGGTTTTGGTCAAACTAAGCAAGATACAGTGCAAGACCTAGCATTTTTAACAGGAGCTACGGTAATAAACGAAGAATTAGGTGATGATATGGACCTTATAACTGTTGACTGTCTTGGAAAAGCGGAAAAAGCTGTTACAAATGACAAAAATACTGTAATAACTACTATAGACCTTGGAAATGATTTAACAGAACGTATAGAAACTGTTAAAAAAGCTATAAAAAAAGAAAAAAATCCTTTTTTAAAGAAAAAACAGCAAGATAGACTAGCTATGCTGTCTGGAAAAGTAGGTATGGTGCGTGTAGGCGCAGCATCTAAAGTGGAGTTGAAAGAAAAGAAAGATAGAGTTGAAGATGCCATATATGCAACAAAGGCAGCTTTAAAAGAAGGGATAGTGCCAGGTGGTGGTATAGCTTTGTTAAACGCAGCTCAAGAAATAAAAGCTAATGGTTGGGGTGAAGAAATACTACTTAATGCTATTAAGTCGCCTTATCAGACTATATTAGATAATGCTGGTACAATTGAAGCTGTAGAACCTGTAAAAGGCCAAGGCGTTGATGTAAACGACGGTACAGAGTCTGATATGATACAAGCTGGTATTATAGATCCAGTACTTGTTACTAAGTCAGCACTTAAAAATGCGGTAAGTGTTGTAACTACTATTATATCCGCAGATTGTATAATTTCAAACATGAGAGGAGATGCGAGCAGTCAATAATTATATAATCGTAGAAAAAATAAAACAAGGGCCAAAGAAAGTTGGTGGGCTTATACTTACAGAAGATATAGATGAGGACAATAGGTATATAAAGGCTAACGTGATATCTGTTGGTAACCTTGTAGAAGGAATAAACGAAAAAGATGTCGTTTATTATGACAAACATGCTGGACACGGTGTTCAGTATAAAGAAACTCTTTACCAAGTAATTCGCTCAGGCGATGTGGTATTGATAGATTAGACACAAACCATAAACTTTAAACCAAAAACTTAAGATCGAAAATTAACCTAATTATTAACAAATAAAAAATTACAAAAATGGATAATTTATTATTATTTCACGAAGCTGATGAAACAACTATAGCTGTAAGAGCTAGCGCGATAAGAAACATTACTTGCGGTACTGGTACACTTTTAATTAATTTAGATCAACACGGAACTCTTGTAACAGGTACTGATCTTATTACTTTATCAGTAGCTAACACTGCTGGTAGTGAATTAGCAGCTCTTAAATCAGTTCTTACTGCAATAAATACTTTTCCTTCAACTGGAACTGTTGTTATTTACGACAAAGTAAATGGAGTAGATGTAACAGGTATTGCAACTGGTGTGGCAATAGGCTAGTAATTGAGATTAACCGCGCAAGATTTGCGTGACATGAATATCCTTAAGTATTACAGGCTTACTAGAAAGTGGGCCTGTAAGACTTACGGGATATTAGATGCAGATCTAGAACTTTTATTTTATTTAGATTGTGAAGGAAGATTCACACGAAAAGATTTCATGGACGGGGTTTATACATTTTCTTGGGATAAAGCAAGGTGGGACAGGCTTAGACAACAAGGGTGGATAGACGTGTGGAGACATAGAAATCGTACTACTATAAAGTATAGTGTGTACAAAACATCGTATAGATGTAAACAATTAATAAATAGAATATACCGAATACTACTAGGCGAAGAAGACATGCCTACATCAGAACGTAGCGTATTCTATAATAACAAATCATATACAGACAAAGTTTATAATAAAGCTATAGATGATATGATTAAAGATAAAAATAGATAAATGCCAGGATCACCAATGCAAAATAGTATGTTTAACAAGACTGAGGGTTTCGTTCAGAGCGGTAACCCTTTTCGTGTTACTAGTTGCGGGCGTAGAAGAAACGATGGTGAGCCTTTAGAAAAAAGATTAAGAAAAACAACTAAAGGCAAAGGTCGTAATTTCAGAACAAAAGAAGAAGGTGCTGGTATGACAGCTGCTGGAGTAAGAAAGTATAGAGTTCAAAACCCTGGTAGTAAATTAAAGACTGCAGTTACTGGTAAAGTTAAAAAAGGTAGCAAGGCAGCTAAAAGAAGAAAATCATTCTGCGCTAGATCAAAAGGCTGGACCGGGGAACGTGGTAGAGCTGCTAGACGTAGATGGAAATGTTAATTACAAAAATATAAAGATATGCCAAATTTTGCACCAAACACAAATTTTAAAATGAACTCACCTCTTGCTAAGCGCAAGAAAAACCCTTGTTGGAAAGGATACGAAATGATAGGTATGAAGAAAAAAGGTGGTAAAAGAGTACCTAACTGCGTGCCTAAAAAGAAAAAATAATGGGATTTAAACTAGGCACAGCTAGAACTAACAGAGCGTCTGGTGGTATTGTTAAAAACAAACTTCAATTTAACAAACAAGCTAGTAATTCACATATAACAATACCTGGTGAAACAATAATAAGAGTTGATGACTTAGGCGATGTATTAGGTTTAGCTTCTAACGATGGTAATATATACATAAATAATAAAATAACGCCTGGTTCTATGCTAGAACACGAGACTTTAGCAGAAGAAATAAAACACATGACTGACTTAAAAACAGGTAAGTTAGGTTATGATGATGACTACATATACTTTAGAGGTGAAAAGTTTGAAAGACATGGTAACAAAATAAATTACAACGGCAAGATGTACGAACATGGAGATCCAAGATTACCGTGGGAATCAGATGCAAAAGAATTAGAAAATGGAAATATTTAAAGATAATAATAACTGGAACGAAAAATCTATTATAGGAGCTGTTGCTTTTATAATAATGTGTATGGTTATGGTGTTAGATTTATTAACTGGCTGGCTTGGTAGAGACTTAGCAATAAATGAGTTTGTATATGATTCGTTTGTGTTAGTTGTATTAGGTTGCTTTGGTATAGCTGGTCTAGAAAAATTTGCTAAGAAATAATGTTAGGTAAGATATTTTCAGGTGGTGCAGCAGACCTAGTCAAAGGTGTTGGTAGTGTTATAGATAATCTACACACTAGCGGTGAAGAAAAACTAGCTGCAGAAAACAAAATAAAAGAATTAATAGCCAACTATGAGATTGAGATGGAAAAGAACATTACATCTCGCTGGAAAGCAGATATGAATAGTGATTCGTGGCTAAGTAAAAATGTTCGTCCATTAGTATTGATATTTTTAGTAGTATGTACAATGCTACTTATATTTATCGATGCTGGTAAATTACAATTTAACGTAAAAGACTCTTATATAGATCTTTTACAATTAGTATTAATAACTGTGATCGGCGCTTATTTCGGCGGAAGATCATTTGAAAAAACAAAAAAATAAAATATGGCAGCAAATATAGATCATGGAGTACTTTTAGGCGCTTTAGGTAGTGTTCACACTGACACTGCGGCGGCAGTTGTACCGCCAACAGGTATGGTAATAGCAGCAATACAATTTATAACCGAAAACACTCCTACAGCTTTAGTAGCTGAAAATCCAGATAAATTTTTTAATACAGTTACAGCGGCTAACGATAAAACTGCTGGTCAAGAAACTGTAGACGAAGGTTCTGGTGGTGTTTCGCTAAGCGGATGCACATTTCCAGCTGGTATAACAATTTATGGTAGATGGACCTCTTTTACACCTTCAGGTGATACTAGTGGTGGTGTAATCTGTTATTTCGGTTACTAATGCCTAGACAAGGATTAGGGCACTCTAGTGTAGACATATATAATATGGTCACTCCAGGGACAGATGATCCTGTCTGGAAACACCCTGCTAGTGGCCAGTTAATGGTAGGTTATCAAGAAACAAGGACTAACAGCGTGTTGCATTCACAAGATGCAACAGATGCTGAGGCTTGGACTAAAGCAGCAACATCTATTGACAGTACGTTATACGAGGCACCTGATAATTCAACTACAGCTAACGCAATTAAAAGTGATAACACAGGTACAAGAAATTATAAGATAAAACAATCAAGCCTTACGCTGACTACTGGAAAAACTTATACTGTTAGTGCACATGTTAAAAAAGGTACTTTAGGTTTTGCTAGAATAAAATCACATGATGGTTCAATTGCTTTTAAAGCTGATTTTAATTTAACTACAGGCGCTGTTACTCATACTTCTAATACAATTAGAACTCAAGTCGACGTAATGGATGACGATTGGTACAGATGTTCTATAACATTTCAGGCTACCGCTACAACTAGTGCTGCTTATATTGAAGTTTTTGCTATATCAACAGCTGGAGATTCTACACCAGATGTAGCTGTATCAGGTGTAATATTACTTTACGTATGGGGTTTTCAATTAGAAGAAAATTCAGAAATGTCTACTTACATACCTACAACGTCTTCAGCAAGAACATTAACTACACCTTTAAATGATACAAGTGAAATATGGGATTTTGACGGTGCTGATCTTATGCCTGAAGAAAAACCTAGTGATGATGGTGCTTGGGAAGTATCAAACAATTTAGTTTTAAACCATGACTATGCAGATTTAGGTAGTGAGTTAGTTACAAACGGTACTTTTGATGCAGATAGCAATTGGACAAAAGATGCAAATTGGTCTATAGCTAATGGAAAAGCCACAAGTACTGGTAGTGGTAGAATGTATCAAAGTATACCAGGATTAGAAGGAAATGTGGGGACAGTTGTGCAAGTTACTTTTGATATAGTAGAACGCACAAGTGGTGGTGTAGTAGTTAATTGTTACGGTGGAGTGTCAAGCTTATTTAACACTGTAGGCACACATTCTTTTGTAACTACAACTACAAACAGCTTAAATTTATACTTTAATAATTCTGGGCAGGGAAATTTAGTAGGCTCAATAGACAACATCTCAGTAAAACAAGTTGATCCAAACAATAGGTGGACTTTAACAGGTGGAACTAGTATATCTGATGGTAAAATGACTGTTACTGGTGCTAGCGGTACTAGTATTGGCTTTCAAAGCATGCTTGTTCAAGGAACAGCTTACGAGCTTACCTACACTGTTTCCAACTTTAGCTCAAGTAGTGGATCTACAGAGATAATAAATGACGATGGAAGTACAATACAAAGTATAAGTGGCAACGGTACTTTTACAGTTATATTCACGCACTCAATAGCAAGCGGTAATCTTATTTTTAGAGCAACAAGTGGTACTAATAGTTATCAAGTAGACAACGTAACAGTAAGAGAATACGCAGTACAACCAAAAGACATTTAAAAAAAATATAAAATATGGCAACACCAAACATAGTACCTAGATCAGATAGCGAAGGCGGACTAGGAACAGCATCAAAATACTGGGCATCAGCATATATAGATTTAATATATGTAGGTGCTGGTAAAATGGGTAGAGATGCAGACAATCTTTTTGATTTTAGTATAGACAACGAAGTAACTTTTAGAGTTAATGCCACTGATGAAATGGTGTTGAACGATTCTTCTTTATCTCCTCATGCAAATAGAGGCTTATCTTTAGGTACTAGCGCTTTAAGATGGAAAGACTTACATTTAGGTGATGCTGCTGTTATTAATTTTAATAATGGCAATGTTGTTTTAACGCATAGTAATAACCATTTGACTTTAGCTGATAATGACATTTTAGGATTTGGAAATGCTAGTGATTTAAGCATAAAACATACTGATACTGCAGGTTATATACAAAACGTAAAAGGTCACTTATACATAAATCAAATAGCTGATGATAAAGACATCATATTTCAGTCCGACGATGGTAGTGGTAGTTATGTTCCTTACTTAACTTTAGATGGTAGTGTAGCTAAAGTACAGTTTGATAAACCAGCACTATTTCTTGATAGCAAATCAGCTGAATTTGGTACTGACACTGATATGATTATGTATCATAGTGGTTCTACTGGATATATAGAAAATTACACTGGAAACTTTAAACTAATACAACAAGTTGACGATGGTGATATAATATTTATGTCCGATGACGGTAGTGGCGGTGTAACAGAGTATTTAAGGTTTGATGGTGGTGATGTCAAAACCTACGTTTCTAAAGACATGAAGTTTAATGATAGCGTTTACGCTACGTTTGGCAACAATGATCTACTAATAGGACACGATGGAACAAATAGTAGAATATACAACTACACTGGTAATCTACAAATAACAAATCTTACAGATGATGCAGATATAGTTTTTCAGTGTGATGATGGTGCTGGTGGTTTTACCACATACTTCTACCTCGACGGTTCTTCAGCTACTCACGACGGCTCTGCAACTACAGCATTATATACAAACTGGCCAGATAAATCTAGAATTACTTTAGGTACAAGTCATGATATATACATGTACCATGATGGTGCTAATACTTGGTTTGAAAATCAAACAGGTGATTTAACTTTTAGAAACAGCGCCAACGACAAAGATATTATCTTCCAGTCAGATAATGGATCAGGTGGAGTAGCAGAATACTTTAAATTAGATGGTAGCGCTAATAGTGGTGGTCTTCCTGTCACAGTATTTCCAGATAATTCTCTTTTATGGATAGGTACAGATGGTGGTGGTATGAGGTTTCACGCTGATGGTAATAATTCAGAGATTCAAAACCATGTAGGTAATTTAACAATAGTTAATAACACAGATAATGGCAGTATAATATTTAAAAACGATGACGGTTCTGGTGGAACAACAACTTATTTTTATTTAGACGGTGCTTTAAGCACACCACATACTAGATTTCCAGATTCTTCAATTCTTGTTTTTGGTACAGGCGCTGATTTAGCAATAAATCACAACGGAACTAATAGCTTAATAGAAAATTACACTGGTGATTTATACATAAAAAACAACGCTGACGATGGAGATATAATATTTCAAAACGACGATGGGTCTGGAGGTATAGAAACGTATTTTTATTTAGACGGTAGCGCTAATAATAGTGGTCAGCCTTACACTATTTGGCCTGATAGTTCAATAGCTTCTTGGGGTACTGGTGCTGATTTAAGAATAAATCATGATGGCACTCATTCTTATATTTATAACTCTACTGGTGATTTATTTATAATAAACTACGCTGACGATAAAGATATTGTATTCCAATCAGACGACGGTTCTGGCGGTGTTACAGAATATTTTAGATTAGATGGTGATGAAGGAAGATTAGTTCATACCGCAAATAGTAGATATTTAGATAATGCAACAGTAATGATTGGCTCAGGTGCAGATTTACAAATATATCACGATGGTAGTAATAGTTATATAACACAAAGCGGTACTGGTCACCTACAGATAAGACAAACTCAAGATGACAAAGATATAAAGTTTGAATGTGACGATGGCGCTGGTGGTACTGCTACATACTTTTTCCTTGACGGTAGTTTAGCTACACATGACGGTAGTGCAAACACGGGTTTATATACTAATTGGCCAGACAATTCTCAAATTACTCTAGGTAGCAGTCGTGATTTACGACTATATCACACCGGTACAGATTCTATTATTGAACAATCTGGCACAGGTCATTTGTATATAAGAAACAGTGCTGATGACAATGATATTGTATTTTCAGGTGATAACGGATCTGGTGGCGTTATGAATTATTTTGCTGTAGATGGTAGTATCACAAGAACAAATTTTTACGTTAACACTTTATTTAATGATAATGTTGAAGCTGCTTTTGGATCTAATATTGATATGAAAATATATCACGATGCTACTAATAGTTATATAATGAATGAAACTGGGCAGTTGTATATTTTAAATAAATCAGATGATAAAGATATAGAGCTTCAAAGTGATGATGGTAGTGGTAACTTAACAACTTATATACAATTAGATGGTAGCGAAGTTTCTACAAAAATACTAACACAAAAAGTTATAATGTCTAACTTACCAACATCAGATCCAAGCAACGCAGGACAATTATGGAACGATTCAGGAACACTTAAAATATCCGCTGGATAATAAATAAAACAAACAATAAAATATGGCAACACCAAATATAGTCCCAAGAGCGGACAGTGAAGGAGGTTTAGGGACATCAAGTAAATATTGGGCATCGGCTTATATAGACGCAATAACAACAACTGGTGATATAACTGTTGGTGGTGGAATTGTTGGCCCAGCAACTTTTGAAATTATATCAGGGTATAGTAATAGAGGTAGAATAACTTTAAGTTCTTCAAACTCAAATGATGACTCTATACAATTATCGCTATTAACTGCTGGTACTGCAACTTTAAATCTTACAAAAGGTGGGGCAGCAAATTTTACAGGCGTAGTTACTGGAACTTCTTTTAACGGCATACCTTTTTATACTGACGCTGCAAACAACTCAATGTATACGAACGATGTATCTGGAACAGACGATACAGCACAAAATAATACTGCTTATGGTTTTGGCGCAATGGATGCTATTACAACTGGAGACTCTAATTCTGCTGTGGGTGTAAATGCTCTTGGTATTTTAACTACTGGATCTAGAAACGTTGCGATAGGTTATGCCGCTGGGGATAATTTAGTTAGTGGCACTGATAATACAGCTGTAGGTTATGCCGCATTAAGCACGGAAGATGGTCACGGTAAAAATGTTGCTATAGGTGCTTATACATTATTAAATCAAAATGCCGGAGCTGACAGTTACAATACAGCTGTAGGTTATGCCGCTGGTAATTTAATAACAACAGGTACTGAAAACACTATAATGGGTGGTTTGGCTGGTGATGCTCTTACGACAGGTAATAGAAACGTTGCAATAGGTTATGATGCTCTAGGTGCTGAAGTTAGGGGTGATAGAAACGTTGCGGTTGGTTTTGATGCTTTAGGTGATCAAAGTAATACTGGTCACGTAGACGTCTACAACACAGCTGTAGGATATGAAGCTGGTAAGAGTGTAACAACAGGAATACAAAACACTTTAATAGGTGGTTTAGCTGGCGATGCTTTGACTACAGGGTCTGATAATGTGGCTATTGGCTTAAACGCGTTAGGCCTTGAAGATACTGGTAGTAGAAACGTAGCTATTGGAAAATCAGCATTAACTAATCAAAACTATGATGGTGATGGTTATAACGTAGCCGTAGGTTACAACGCTGGTAATCAAGTAACAACAGGAATACAAAATACATTAATTGGAGGTTTAGCAGGTGACGCATTAACTAGTGGATCAGACAACGTTGCGGTTGGTTATCACGCGCTAAGCGCTGAAGATGGAAATGGTGGTAATGTAGCTGTTGGAAAGTTTGCTTTGTTAAGTCAAAATGCTGGTGCAGACGCATATAACGTGGCTATTGGTTTTGAAGCTGGTAAAACAATATCAACAGGAGTTAAAAACACTATTATAGGAGGTATAGCTGGTGATGCTATAACAACAGGTTTAAACAACACTTTGTTAGGTTACAATTCTGGAGGAGCTTTAGTAGGTGGTAGTTATAACGTTGCTCTTGGCTATTATGCTTTAGCTAGTGAAGATGCACATGGAGGAAACGTAGCCATAGGTTGGAGATCACTTCAAAATCAAAACGCAGGTACTGATGCTTACAACGTGGCAATAGGATATGATGCTGGTTTATCAGTATCAACAGGTGTTCAAAACACAATATTAGGCGCGCAAGCTGGTGACGCGTTAACTACAGGTAATCATAACGTTGCTGTAGGTTTTAGAGCTTTATCAACTGAAGATACTGGTAATAATAGTGTGGGAATTGGTTATTATGCTTTAAACAAACAAAACAACGATTCTAATAATTATAATATAGCTATTGGTCATGGCGCTTGTCAAGAATTAACAACAGGTACTGACAACAATATAATAGGTGGTCTTGCTGGTGACGCTTTAACTACTGGATCTTATAACGTGGCTATTGGGACTCAAGCATTAGGCACAGAAGATACAGGTAGTAGAAATGTTGCTGTAGGATATGGTGCTTTAACAGCTTTAAATTATGATGGTACTGGTTATAACGTAGCTATTGGTTATGTTGCTGGTAACGATATTACAACAGGTGTTCAGAATACAATAATAGGTGGTTTAGCTGGTGATGCGCTAACAACGTCGTCAAACAATGTTGCGATAGGATTTAGAGCTTTATCATTGGAAAACGAAGGAGATAGATCTGTAGCTATAGGTTATGACTCATTAAGAAATCAGAATACCACCGGCAACGTTTATAACGTAGCTATAGGTTTTCAAAGTGGTATGTCAATAACAACAGCTACTGACAATACAATAATGGGTAGTTTAGCTGGAGACGCTTTGACTACTGGTAGTGATAATGTAGCTATAGGAAAATCAGCTTTAAGCACAGAAGATACTGGAAGCCACAACGTTGCTATAGGTAACGAAGCTTTACAAGATTTAAACTACAACGGTAATGGTTATAATACAGCTATAGGTTCTAGAGCTGGCGCAAACGTAACAACAGGTACTTTAAACACTATAGTTGGTGGTTTGGCAGGTGATGCTTTAACAACAGGTCATGGAAATGTGGTTTTAGGTTATGGGGCTTTAAGCGCGGAAGATACAGGTGGTAAAAACGTTGCTATTGGTTATTTTTCTTTATTAGCGCAAGACGCAGGGGCAGACGCATATAACGTAGCTGTAGGTTATGAAGCTGGTAAGGCAGTATCAACAGGTACTCACAACACAATAGTTGGTGGTTTAGCAGGTGATCAAGTAACTACTGGTGGTGAAAACGTTTTATTGGGTTACGATAGTGGTGGTGCTTTAACTACTGGTGGTTCTAATGTTTCCGTGGGAACATATGCTTTAAATGCTGAAACTGAACACGGAAGAAACGTGGCTGTTGGTCACGAGTCTTTAGGTACTTTAAACGCGGGTGGACAAGGATACAATACAGCGGTAGGATATTACTCGGCTAGAACTTTATCTACTGGAACTGGTAATACTTACTTAGGCGCCGAGGCTGGTCAACACGCTACAACAGGTGGTGACAATGTTGGTATTGGTTATAAAGCTTTAAGAGGACTTACGACAGGGCAAGCAAATATTGCTATAGGTCAAATGGCTTTAACAACTGAAGATACAGGTGGTAGAAACGTAGCTATTGGCCAAGACGCTTTAAGGAATCAAGATTATGACGGCGCCGCTTACAATGTAGCTATAGGTTATCATTCTGGTACTCAAATTACGTCAGGTCATAATAACACTCTTGTAGGTGGTTTATCAGGTGATGCTTTAACTGAAGGTAATAGCAACACTGCCTTTGGTTATTTTGCTTTATCGTCTGAAACTTTAGGTGATAGAAATGTAGCTATTGGGCAAAGCGCTTTAAAATTACAAAACAATACTTCTGACACAGATGTTTATAATGTAGCTGTTGGTTTTGAAGCCGGTAAAAACATATCAACAGGTACTTTAAATACCATAATCGGTGGTAATGCCGGTGATGCTTTAACAGATGGTTCATCAAATACAGTTGTTGGGTATCAAGCTTTAAGCGCTGAGACTGGTGGTGATGAAAATACTGCTATTGGAATACAAGCTTTAAGAGTTTCAGACGGAGGTTCTAATAATACTGCTGTTGGTAGACAAGCCGGTTTAGCTGTTTCAACTGGTGATAATAACACATTAATAGGTCATAATGCAGGTGTTAATATTACTAGTGGTACTAACAACACTTTAATAGGACAAGCAAGTGGTGGAGTTTTAACAACTGGTGGTAATAACGTTGTTATAGGTAGAGATACAGATTTAGCAGCAAATAGTAACGGCAGCTGTATTATAATTGGTGAAGGATTAACTGGTTTAGGTACTAACACAACATTAATAGGTAGTACAGCAACAACAAAAGCAATTGTACATGGTTTATCAAAACCAACAAACGCAACAACTGCTAACGTAGCAACTGCACTACCAAATAATATATACGTATTTTCAGATGCTGATGGTGCTACTGTAACACTACCAGATTCTGGAGCTGGAGCTTACTTAGGTGCAACCATTGAATTTATAATAAAAACAACTGCAACATCTAATTCACATAAAATAATATTATCAGATACTACTAATGAAAAGTTTATTGGAGCTGTCAATACGTTAGACACTGATAACGATAATGCAGCAACATTTTACACGCCTGCAACTTCTAATAAAGCAATAACAATGAACGGAACAACAACTGGTATTGCTGGTAGTAGAATAAGAGTAACTAATATAGCGGCTGATATATGGTCTGTTGAAGGTACAATTTTACACACAGGTAGTACAGCAACACCGTTTAGCAACTCTTAGAAGTAAAACAACTGAAAAACAAGTAATTATATTAATACATTAAAATAAATAAATTATGTCAGAAGAAATTGATTACGCTCAACACGTAATAGCTGCTATGGATTCATACAACATTGTTGTATCTCACAGAACTGAAGCTAATCCTACAGACGATCAAAAAGATGAACTAGCTAAAAACGAAAGACACCTTTGGTTAAAGATGAAGGAAGAAGGTTTTGTAGCTGCTTTATCTGCAGAGCAAAAAGCGAACATAGAGGCGCTTAATATCTCTATATAAATTAAATTAACTTAAATTAAATAAAAATGGCAAAAAAAACAGACGATTTAAAAGTAACAGACGAGCAATTAAAGAAACTACAAGAAATTGTAGGAGCTATGAATGGTGCAACAACTAGAGTTGGTCAAATAGAAACTCAAAAGCATGCTGTACTTCATGACTTAACTTTAATGAGAGAAGATCTTTTAAAGTTTCAAGCTGAGCTTGAAGAACAGTACGGTAAAGTAAACGTTAATATCCAAGACGGTACTATAAGCGAAAGAGAAGATGTCGAAGCTAATAAGGAAGATTAGTATCGGTAAAGATTATAAGAATGACGCCATGCACTATGCCGTTGGGCAAGAAGTGTATGGTGGTCATACTATTTGCGATATACTAGAAGAAGACGACAAGTACAGCGTGTATATTAGAAAAGGCAAAGATGTTTTACCTTGGAAAGACTTTAACAAAAACATGGCTGTATCTGTAGAATACAACTTACAATATTAATGAAATCAGTTTACAACTTTGGTGTAACGCCTATAAAAAATAGATACAACAATACTAAAGATATAGACGGTAAAGAGCTGATAGTAAATACTGAGATATTCAACCATCAATACGTTAGCAGAGAAGCTATAGTAAAAGCAATACCAACTGTAGGTAAAACAGGCATTAAGGTTGGTGATACTGTAATTGTACATCATAATGTTTTTAGAAGATGGCATAACCAACACGGTATAGAAAAAAACAGTAGAGCTTATATTGATGAAGATCATTATCTAGTACAACCAGATCAAATATTTTTATACAAGAAAAAGTCTGTATTTGATTACCACACTAAATGGCAGGCGGTAGACGGTTATTGCTTTGTAGCACCAGTAAAATCAACAGACGAGTTAAGTACAGAAAAAGAAAAGCCTTTGGTAGGTATTGTTAAATACACAGACGGTACTGTAGAAAAAGGTGACTTAATAGGTTTTAGGCCAAGCTCAGAATATGAGTTTATTATAGACGGTCAAAAACTATATAGACTACTATCAAAATTTATTACAATTAAATATGAATATCAAGGAGACGAAGAAGAATATAATCCAGGCTGGGCAGAGAGCAGTTGATGAATTAATCAAAGTTGCTAAAGAGCCGATTGTAGACTCAGACGATGATATATCAGCTGATAGATTAAAGAATGCTGCGGCTACAAAAAAGCTAGCAATATTCGATGCATTTGAAATATTAAATAGAATCCAAGAAGAAGAAAATTTATTAGAAGGTAAAGAACCAGAAGATAAAGCAAAAGTATTTAAAGGATTTGCTGAAGGTAGATCAAAATAATGTACGAACAAAACTTAGTTAAAACAGTTGAGCCAGTTAAGATTAATACAATCAAAAGGCTTAATAAAAAAAATAAATGGGAATATGGATATAATAAAGAAAACGATATCGTCGTTATATCAAAAACTGGAAAAATCGGTGAAATCATTGAGTTGCAAGGTTTGCGGATTGCTCTGCCAATGCGGCCAGTGCAAGTGTATAGCAACGAAGTAAAGAAGTGGCAACAATTTGAATATCCAAAAGAACTAGCAAGACTTAAAAATATATTTGACTGGAGAGCATACCCTGAAGAAAAGAAATCACAGTGGTATGATTACATAGACGAAGAGTTTAAGCGAAGAGAAGAAGGTTTCTGGTTTAATAACAACGGTACGCCAACATATATAACAGGTACACACTATATGTACCTACAATGGAGTAAAATAGATGTAGGTGCACCTGATTTTAGAGAGGCCAATAGACTATTCTATATATTCTGGGAAGCTTGTAAAGCCGACAAAAGATGTTACGGGATGTGCTACCTTAAAAATCGTAGGTCTGGATTTTCTTTCATGTCTTCAGCAGAAACAGTTAACCAAGCT
>Ga0181416_1000223_pt1 | contig 15204 bp, 20 predicted proteins | sample 39SPOviralmetaG_FD_130141 | JGI IMG/M metagenome (GOLD analysis project Ga0181416, IMG submission 130141) | Marine viral communities from the oligotrophic San Pedro Time Series (SPOT) site, San Pedro Channel, CA, USA - 39 SPOT_SRF_2013-01-16 | ecosystem: Environmental > Aquatic > Marine > Strait... | reverse complement strand
TTTTCTTTCTCTTTTTCCAATTTACAAATTTCATTGGATTTATGTTTATTGTCATTGCTTAATGTAGCAACCTTTATAGTTTGTTGATATAATTCCTCTTCTTTTTCCATTTTTTTTTTATCCATTTTTTCGGCCACATAAGGAGACTTTTTACAATAATGTAATTCATGTCGTCGTTTACTGGGAAAACCTATAAATTCTTCATCACAATGGTCACATTTATTGTTTTTTTTTTGTGTTCTTTTGTGTTCTTTTTGTGTTCTTTTGTGTTCTTTTTGTGTTCTTTTGTGTTCTTTTATGATCGTTAGGTCATCACTGGAAACATTATTTTTATGTTTTTGTGTTTCTAGATGATGTCTAAAGTTACTTTTTAACTGAGAAGAAAAATCACAATATTCACAAATATAATATGGCATTCTATAATATATACAAATAATTTAATTTCATTTATTCTTTAATTATTCTTTTTTTTTATTCTTTTTTATTCTTTTTTATTCTTTTTTATTCTTTTTTAAAAGTAATAATAATAATAAGAAAGTAAGACCATAAATAATATAGTAAAATAGGGAAATAATAAGGAGTTATTCTTTTTATGTAAAAAAAGAGCACAGAAATAAATTATAAAATATTTTTTTGAGGGGGGGGGGATTTTTTGGGACCCCTAATTTTTTAAAAAAAAAAATGAAAAAACTAAAAAACTTTGTGGAAAAACTAGAAAACTACATAATTTTTTTAAGCAACTACATAATTTTTTTCAGCAACTACATAATTTTTTTAAGCAAATCCACTGGAAGTCTGCTGGGCATTCCAGGGGACATTCCCGGTTCCCAATTAGACTTCCATTAAAACGATTTTAAAATATTATATTAGAATTTCTATTAACCTTATTAATAGAATTTACTATTTTTTATTAAATTGTATAGTAGTATACATAAAAATATAAAAAATATCTGAATATTAATTTATTATAACTAATATTACAATAAAATATATGAAGTTAACTACAAATTACACCCAGCTTATAAATAATATAAGCCCTTAGATGACTATTACAATGATCGATAACCAAATCTAATGGATTTAGACAACTTATATATGTAAATAATACACAAATCATAAAACTAGATATAATATAATTCATCACTAACAACTCATACTCATTATAAAATATACCACATAACAACATAATAGTAAATACTATTACTATATCAAAATCATATGGATATTCGGGATTACACATATAGCCTTTTTTATAAGTAGTATCAATGTTCTTTAATCTATTCACTATAATTTTATCATCTTTTGTATTATTACTAAATAACTCTATATTAGTTATACTATATCTATTTGTCATATCTGATAGTTTAATTATCTCATTATCATTACTACTAACATATGTTACTAAATATACTATATAGAATGACATATAGAATGACATATAGAATGACAGTTTTTGTACGAACATGCTTGTTACTGATAGTCATAATAACATTCTTCAAAAATGTATCAATTTTATTATAATATTTTTAATTAAAAAATATATTTATCTATGGCTTTTATATATATTAATATTAATACCGTTATAACACTTAAGGTACCACAACCAAAAAATCTAATATATTTTATATGGTCGGTATTACTACATAATCTTTTTAACATATTTATTGAATTAGATTCATTTTTTTTATTATATATTTTTTCTTGGCAACCAAGATGAACCTGTATTAATATTAAAAATATTGTTAATATTAAATACACAAATAACTTCGTATCATATTTTACATTTGTTTTATAGATTACATATAATAATACCAAAAATTTTATACCATCTGATATATGATCATAATAATCTCCAAAATTTGATTGCATTTTATATGTTCTAGCATAATTACCATCAGCACAATCAAAATAATACCCTACAAAATATAATAGTGATCCCAATATTAAATAATTTTGGGTATATAGATATAAACCTACCAATGTTATTATTAATGATAATGTAGTTAATGTATTTGGTGTAAAATATAATGCTTTATATAATGGATTCAATCTCTCATTTATATATATTAATATATTATCTACTGGATTCTCATATTCCCACTTTATTTTCCTACCAGCCATTATACATATATACAATATAATTATTTGTTTATAACTATATATACTATATATACTATACTATATGACATATCATAAACAAAATTGATATGTACAGATATTATAAGTGTTGTAGTATATCTTACATCTATAAGAAACCAACGAATTATGAGTGCCACTATCACTATCCCTATTAACATTACACCCGAACTTCAGATCGGTACCGTTTATGACAAAAACAGTGGAAAAGAAACACCTGTTAGGCTAAGAGATTTGATGGCTATGAAAGATTATAATCGCACATATACATTTACTATTAAAAAGGAACATCCATCAGTTACACATGTGGGAATTAGTATTCATGAAGTTCAACGTGATGGTGATGGTGATGGTTGGACTGAAATCGCAAACACTATTGGTGGAGAAGAAATCCAAATAATGATGCTAGACTATTTTAATGAACATATTTGGAAACACTTTTTGGCTGGTGGGATGAAACAACATGAAAAAATGAAATCTTTTGGATACTTCACAACAGACCATATTAAGAGAAATTTGGATTCATGGGGTGATAATAACCTATATTTTTGGAGTGATGCCACTATTAGATTCCAAAAAGAAGGTAAGTTTAGATAACTTCATACTCGTTAAAAATATTTATTAAATAATAACTTAATAAATCTTTAGAATTATGATTAATTTTATTATTTTTTATTCTTTCAAGAAAAAAAATATTTTTAGTATATATTATCATACCTACTATATAAATTTGATTGTAGCATTGAAGATGTTTAATATTTCCAAAAAATTTCCTCTAACAATATCTTATAAGTAAATCCAAATTCATTATTGTAATATCTACACTTATTAATAATATCATCCATAGACTTAATATAACTTTTACATTCATTAAAATACATCTTAGCTGGAAAATAATAGTCAAAATTATATCTCCAATCTCTATCGATTTCACTATCATACGTCAAACCGTGGTCTAAATATAATGATTTTTCTATATTATTATTATATAGATACATATTTGGAATATCATCCCCATAAATTCCAGGATAATGTGTAATTCTTCCATCACTATTTTTTATTTCATCTGAAAATTTTATTGGATTTTCTCGATACTCATCTATTATTTGAATGTGTGCTAAACCAATTATATCATCTAATGTAAAATTATTGTAAATAATGTCATATATAGTTGGAAATGACTCAATATCAGTATTTGTAATAAACTGATTTAGATATTCGCATAGTTCATTTATTGTGTCTGAATAGTCATCACCATAATTACATCTAAATAATCCAGCTCTACCTTCATCTCTCTCTATAAATATATCTTCGCCTGAATTATCATGGATATTGAATATCTTTAAATCATACTCTTGTTCTTCCTTTAGAAAATTTAAACATTTAATACTATAATCATATTTAGACTTATAATTTGGAACTGGATTTTCGTGCTTCACAAAGTCTCTTAGGATTTGTTTATGTTTACTTATATTATCCTTAGTAATAAGTTCCTTATTTATTTGTTTTTCTTTACCAAGTTGAATCTTTAATTCGCTAATTTGTTGTTCCAAATCCATAACTACATTTTTTCTTCTCGGTATATCAATATTTAAGAATTGATATGACCTATTAAATTGATATGGAAAAATTGTTGTGTTTACAGTCATTTTATAGTAATACCTAGTTGATTTGATTTGATTGTTTTGAGTTGAGTTGATTCGATTCAATTAATTAGTTAAATATAATATAAAAAAATACTCAATTTTATTATAATTTATTTATTCCCACCCAATTGGACGTGGATTAATACAAATCGGACATTTGTAACATTTAATAGTCAGCATCATCGAAGCTTCCCCAATCCAATATTTCCTCTCCCATTCATCACCTATACTCCTATAATATGTATAATCTTCATCACATGTATTACATTTTAAACTAAATTCTAGATGTTTTGACTTTGTTGTTAGAACTTCTCCCTTTGCCCATTTTCCAAGTGTAGTTCTCAACTCCTCTGGAATCTTATATTTTGGCTCTTCTGGGTTGTTGATGGACTCCATAATGATATGGGCTTGATAAATACTATATTATACTCATACAAAATATCAATTTTACTTATACTTATATGGATTTCTAAATTTTACCACATACCCATCCCAAGGGTCTCGAAATCCATATCCATCATCACATAGAACACCATTGTAATAGTGTCCCATACCATTATCATGACCACAAATTTTAGGAGATACATCGTCATATGTCATATCCGAATTATATGGAAACATGAATTTGTCATTTAAACCACAATTAGACTCAAGAATTCTTCTATACCTTAGTGTTCCCGGGTCATTGTTGTGTGAAAATTCAAACATTGTTCTTGGATTAAATGTAAACATACTCATACCTTCCGAATTTAATCTAGTTCTACTTTCGGTTTGAGTAATTGGATCAAACTTTATAAAAAGACCTGGAAAATAACATTCATTGTCTATATTTACATTTCCTATATTGTCTGTAACCTCTAATAAACTATTTACTCTTACATAGGTTAGTTGCGTCATCACAAAGAAAAATTTATTTTCATGTACTTCCCTAAAACATGTATCTATTTTATAGATGGTATCCATCATATTCATAATGTTTAGAGATGACTAAAAATAAAAAGAATTCAATTTTGTTATAGTTATAGTTATAGTTATAGTTATAGTTATAGTTTATTTACTATATTAATTTATTCTAACTCAATGGTTTCTTCATACCAAAATACATTTGATAGGTTCGTGTCAATAGTCAATCCAATATCATTATTATATGCCATTCCCTTATCATAAATATCATCCATATTTTCAATAATACCATGCGTATTTGACAATCGCAGTACCGCATGAACATCGTTTTGTAACTTATAATTTGTATTGATATTTTCAAACCAATCTTCGTAGGATTCATTTATGTTATGTTTATATGCTACTGGAATTATATCTACCGCATAATATTCACATGTATTATAATCATGATATGGTTTTGGCTTCATCTTAAACTCTAATGGATTTCTTCTAAACAGTTCGATGACTTGACAATGAGCCAGTTCAATCACCGTTTCAATTGTATGATTATTTTCAATTATGGTATCTAGTGTCGGAAATGTGTCTTGGTCATACCACGCAAGAAATCTACACAAATTATTTATTTCTTCACAATGAATTCCCAAGTCACACTCTACTATAATTTCACATGCCTTTAAATATTCTGCACATCTATTAGCATATAGTATAATCTTAATGTCACATCGCTTCTGTGCTTGCTGTGCCTTATACTTGGCAATAATATTGTTATTTCTCTTAGTTTTATTAGGGGCATTAGCAATTTCACTAATAATATCTCTTAGTTGTCCTCTAATTTTGTTTAACTTATTGAGAGTATCCTTTTCATCTGTAATTAGTTTATTCATAACACTCGGCAAAGTTGTAATATATTCATTTTCACGAGTAGCTTCATTCACATGTTCCATAGTAATCGACATATTTGATTGGTGTTTTGTTTTGTTTTGTTTTGTTTTGTTTTTTAGTATAATACTATTATTATATTATAATATTAATAATCAATTTTGAAGATACATATAGATATATAGAAAATATAAAAAAATATATTAAAAGAATCAAGTATAACAAAACACAAATCACTTAATAGCTTTAGTTCCATAGACTAACCTAACCTAACCAACCACCTTTTGGTGTCTTGAACAATTCACCAAGTCTTTCTTCAATTTGTTCTTCGGGTTCATCCCCTTTTCGTGTCATGAACCATTCATCAAGTCTTTCTTCAATTTGTGCTTCGCGATCATGTTTATTCCCATAAATATATGAGTTTCGTCTTTCTTCAATCCGTGCTTCGTGTTCATGTTTATATTCATAATTAATATCTATCATTATAGCATAATCATCATCTTCTTTATCAAATTCAGCCAAAGAGTCAAGGTTAAGTACATGTTGTTTATTACGATTTTGAACCCATGTCTCGTATTCTGCTCCCGAACTACAGACTGAACCAGTGAAACTTGGAGTGCTGACACCATAAAGTTTATTAGTTTCGTCTTTGTTGGTATTGTATAGTGTAATATAATGCTTCATCACATTATACACTTTGAAGGTAAATACTGGCAAATCATCCTTACAAGAAGCATGTTTGTTAGATTCATATTTAGTATAGGTAAGAAGAATTTTATAAAGTTCATTAAGTAGATTAGTATCATAGTCTGTGACGTGTTCTTTAATATAAGTCTTTATCAATTGAATTAAGTCGAATGCGAACTCTGGCAAGTCACGACTCCAATAAATATATTCGGTAGATTTAGTTTCAGAATATGTAATAAGGATGTTGCGAATTTCGGTAAACTGTGTGGGCGATAGATGCATATTTGGGTTTTGTTTATATGGTTGTTTTTATTTATATTGTTGTTTTTATTTATATGGTTGTTTTTATTTATCATATTAATAATCAATTTTGAAGATATATAGATATATCTATAGAAAATATAAAAAAAATATGTACCAACCCATTTAGGTCAGTAGATTTGTGTCATTTAAAGTCTGACCCAAGACAATTGCTACGTGCAGGATTCGAACCTGCGAACTCATAGAGACTCGAGCTTAAGTCGAGCGCCGTTGACCACTTGGCTAACGTAGCAGAAAAGTTTTAGCCTCATGCGGGGCTTGAACCCGCGACCCTGGGATTAAAAGTCCCATGCTCTGCCAACTGAGCTAACAAGGCCATGTGTCACCAGCAGGGTTCGAACCTGCGCATCCGAAGATAATCGAGCTTAAGTCGACCGCCTTAGACCACTCGGCCATGATGACAAGGATGATAAAGTTTAGCGTCATTTTCAAGACGTTGTGCTCCCTGCGGGGCTTGAACCCGCGACCTCTTCGTTATAAGCAAAGCGCGCTAACCAACTGCGCCAAGAGAGCCATATTTACTTACCTTTTTTGTCGCCCATCTAAATACTAAGTGATGATCCCATCGTCGTCTTCGGCCAAGTGTGTTCTACTGGCTCCTTGTCTTGGCCTTGATGTTCTGCTCCCGATTGGCCTTGACATTCTCATCGTTTTGGTGATTGTATTGATTCATTGAAAACTCATACTCTTTTATCTTAAGCAAAATCTCAAATCAATTTTGTTTTTATATGAAAAAATCCTACAAATATAGATACTTCACATATATAGGTGAATATAGTTTTATATAGTTTATATATTTCGTTAATAAAAAAATATATCTATAGAAGTCTATATATATATATATCTAACACTATAATATTACCAATACTCACCTTCCTTTCCACTTTGTGGGTTTGTTTTTTTTTGTGTGAATGTGGAATGAATGTGGTCGAATGTGTACGAATGTGGTATATATTTGATAGTGTATCACCCTACACTCTACAATCAATTTTTGATTTATAACCGATTTCCACACTTTACTACATAGTGCCACATAGTACTACATAGTGCTACGTAGTTCTACACCACACCACACTTATATATAAAAATTGATATTATAACCGAATTATGGTTATTTAGCTGGAAACAATGTAATAATATTATAATAGATTCATAAATCGGTTATATTTTAGTTATAATAATAATATATTTTTTTTATTATTTATATATATTTTTTGTATTATTTATATAATATTTTTATTATTTGATAAATCGGTTATATTTTGTGTAGTAAAGTGTGGTAAAGTGTAGCAAAGTGTGGTAATGTGTAGAAAAATCTGAATGTATAATACAAAATTGATAATTAATTTAGATTAGAATAAAGTAGCATATTACTGCCAATCAATCCGAAACACACAACACACAACACAACACAAACTTTCACGCAAATCAATTGTTAAAAACTTTCTGATTTTGAACAGAAACCGCTTGTATTTTAACAACATGTCTACCATCACTGTCCAAACTCCGGCTCTCGTCAACAACAACCAACCGATGGACTCGAACCTCATTAACGCTCCACCCATGAAGCAAGTCGTGGTTCCATCGAAGCCACGTGGTCGCCCGAAGAAGGTGCTTACCGATGATGAGGTCATCGATTCCGAGATTCGGGCTCTGGAGAAGAACCAACGGAAGCTCTGTCGGGAAATCGCCAAGGCTACCAAGGTGGTTAATGTCGATGTCGCTGAGCCGAAGACCCGTGGTCGCCCGAAGAAGGTGCACACCCCAGAGGAACTGGAAGCCATCGCTAAGGAACTGGAAACCAAGGAACAGCGGAAACTCGATCGGGAAATCGCCAAGGCGGCAGCTGATGCTGAGCCCAAGCGCCGTGTCGGTCGTCCTAAGAAGGTTCGCACCTCAGAGGAACTGGAAGCCATCGCTAAGGAACTGGAGGCCAAGGAACAGCGGAAGGCTGACCGAGCGGTAAAGAAGGCTGCTAAGGAGGCCGAGAAGGCAGCGAAGGCAGTCGCGATGTTCCAGAAGCGTGTGGAAATCCTCGCGAAGCGCACCGTGGCCCTTGACGAATACGAGGCGAAGTGGGGACTTACTTACACTGGGAATAACTAGAATGGTGGCAAATGAAAAAAATGAAAAAGAAAAAAAAAATGAACAAAATGAAAAAGAAAAAAAAAATGAAAAAAATGAAAAAGAAAACAAAATTTTTTTATTTATTTATTGTGTAGTAATGTGTAGTACAGAGTAGTAATGTGTAGTACAGTGTGATAAATCGGTTATAAATCAAAATTGATTTCTATATTATTAGATGTTCTGTTATTATCTCTGCGAATCCAACCAATCAACAAAAACACACAAACTAAAAACAGAAAAACAGAAAAACAGAAAAACAGAAAAACAGAAAAACAGAAAAACAGAAAAACAGAAAAACAGAAAAACAGAAAAACAGAAAACAAAACAATTATGCCAATGCACTCAGTCCACGAATCACAGACAACCACCAAACTGTGGGACACCATTCTGTCGTTTTCGGATACCCAATGTCGGACACAAGGACACTGGGGTGAAAAGCTACCAGAGTTCACCTTCTCGGTGTTCCAACTTATGGAGGACTTTTTGGATTGGCATCTTGCGCGACAAAAAGTCGTCGAGTTTCGCTCAAAGATGTTGTTATACATGGACCAGGAAGCACAGAAATATGGTTCATGGAATGACGATCTCCAAGATTACGCAAACACATTGTTCACGATGATGGAGGAATTCCTCACCGAATGTGGTGTTACCAAAGACCCGTCAGATGGAGGATGTATTGTTTCGCAGTGTCATGGTGTTGAATACATGGCTTGCGATGAGCATACTACTGTTCCAGATGTCGCAGAAGCACCATCAGAAACTGCTATCGGTCAGTCAGCAATTCCGTCTGAACAATGGAGGCACGATCCATGTTACGAATGTGCATGTGTTCAAAGTGGAAAAGTAAATCTGGTGGTCACCGATACACCAGAAGAACTGATGCAGGACCATCGCAATGGAGAATGGTGTCCATGTGAGGGAATGAAAAAAAAGTGGATTTACCTTTTTGAGCCCACACAATTTGTCCAAGGGTATCAGAAAGGTGTCGAAGACTCGAAACAAGCCCACACCGATGAAATTGAAAAAATTCGGTCACAATGGAATGATACATGTGAACAGTTGTTGGCCCTCAAATACGCGCAAGAATATTCTAGGATATCAATAAAAAAAGATAAAGACATAACCGCCAACAAACACCAACACACAATGTCGGTAATGTTTGACGATTTGCAGGTTGAAAAGGAACTTGTACAAAATCTGGCAGATGAAAATGAAACGTTGAAACAGAAATTGGCAGAACAGGACAAAGCCATAGACCACTGGGTCAGTTACATGAATCAGTCAACACAACCCAGTGAAATCGAGGAGTATATTGATCAGCATATCCCAGACCATCTCACAAGGGATTGTGTATGATTAGTGTAGTGTAGTGTAGTGTAGTGTAGTGTAGTGTAGTGTAGTTTTTTTATTGTTTTTTATTCTATAATGTAAAATTGATATTATACTACACTTTAATGTATGATTAAAAACGACAACCAAACAACCAAACAACCAAACAACCAAACAACCAAACAACCAAAACAACCAAAAACACCAAAAACACCAAAAACACCACAAACACCAAAAACACAAATACACACATCCACACATTCACATACATCCAAACACACCAAAAACACAAAAAAACAATCATGTTCGCAAGCGCCGTGACACAGAGCAATTCTGCTTGGACTAATGGGTCCAACATCACGACCAAGACCAATCGGGTACAAAAAAATACCCCATGCGCAATTGAATTTCCCGCGCTTGGGTATGGAACTCCGTCGAATTTGGACCAAAGTCAATCACCATCTCCAATTCGCGTGTTTACCACTTGGCATCCCACATCGGACGAGATAAGCGTTGTCACGCCCAATGAAGAGATGGACATGGCATTTGAGGATTGGGACTACCAGGACGAAATGGAGTTGGCCATGATTCATCGCGAGCTAAAGCGTGAGTATGCGAAGCTTAAAGATTACTTGTTGTTCATGGACCCCGAAGAGGAGTATGACATCGAGTTTGAACACGATGACTGGTACACCCCATTGAACTTCGGACTAAAGCGCGACTTCCACTGGACCATTAGGGGGCTGTGGGGTGGTCGTGATTGGGAAGTACAACGTGAAGGCGGGCCAATCGGTTCGATGTTCCCAGTAATGTCGGGATATGGAACGGCATGGTGCTAGATTCTTTGTAAAGCTATACACATTATAATTATAATTATAACTATTAAATACCCTAATACACCATCAAACATTTGTATAGTATATATTATTATTTATATATAAATACACAATAAATACATCATAAATATAAATATAAATATAAATACATCATATATAGATGTTCTGTGTTACGTTATGTAAAATAAAAATATGGTTATTTATATAGTATAATAGTATAATAGTATAATTTTTTTTATTTTTTTCATTTTTTTCATTACCTCCTCCTAGTTCCCCCAAAACCCGAACTAGAACGACTAGAACCTCTATATCCACTTCCATATCCACCTCCATAGCCACTTCTTCTGTAATATGAGTTTACAGCCATACCAGTAGCAACACCTCCCATAAATGAACTGGTATTAGATGGTTTACGGTATGACCCATCACATAATGAGACAATTATTACTAATGTAATGATTAAAATAAATACTCCACTAATTGAGTCACTATTTTTGTTGCGCCCTTTTTCTGTATATTCAGTTGTATATTCAATAGTATATTCTAATCCACAAGAGCCAGTAAGAATATATGGGTCGTTAGGATATTCATAGCCTTCACATAAAACTTCAATCTTACCAAACTTATATTTGTAGTCAAACTTTGCCACACATTCCCATTGAGCATCATTACCATCACTTCCTTTGTTGTGACATTGTGCTGTAGATGGTTGTCTAATGTGGCATCCAGCACCAACACATGCCATTTGTGGTACAGAAGTAGTTCTTCTTCCAGTAGTTTTCTGGCCTCGATGAAGTGTAATGGTCTCAACATCTTTGAGTAGCGTCTTTTGACCAACAACCATATGAATGGTGAGAGCAAAAATTGCGAAACGGATAACGGGGTGAAACATTTCGATAGTGAGTATTTTCGTTGGGATTGATTGGTGATCGTATGTATAGAATACTCAATTAGAAAATATAATCAATTTTATAGTATCATCTACTATGATGTGGTGTAGTATAAATTAATAACATCTATATACTTAGTATAAAAATCAAAATTGAAACAGATTTTCAGATTATATACTGAATATTATTTCCGTTACCAATCAACAAACCAAACCAAACCAAACCAAACAAACATCATGCTTTGTACTACTACTATTGATATTATTATGGGGCGCAAGGTGTATGAGGAATGTATGTGGCTGACTGAGGGGTATCGTGAAATTTGTATTACATATTTCTACAATAGTGGTAGTGGACAACTTACATATGCCGCAAGTATTTTTAAGAAGCCTACAAACGATTATGTTATGACAGATGTAGATATTAAGGCTCATGAACACACAACTACACGAAGATATACTTTTCGTCCAGCAAATGTGGTGACTTTTACACATTTGGGTTATGATAACCTAATTCATGAAATTAGAGATTGTATGATTAATGGTCCTGGCTGTAAGGGTCCAAAGTTGAATCTTGATGCGAGTGATAGTGATAGTTATAGTGATAGTGATGAAACGGACTGTGGTTCTGAGCGATGTGAAACACCCGAAAATACTCAATATACAGTGTCTCCGAGAACATTTAAGTTGCGGACAACTAAGAAGTTCATGTATTATATGGTAAGTAATGAACCATTTCAAGGATATCCACAAACACTACGGGAATTTATGGTAACTTATAAGGGTTCCCAAAGTACTGGTGATGTAATCTATGGTGCTAGTATTTCTCGCCGTGGATGTGATGATGCATGTAAAAGGGATTATCTAGATACTGTCGATGTAAATAAGCATCTTGAAACGGCAAAAAGTCGCCTTGAAAAGTGTCCGGTTCAAATGAATATTGAGACGGAATATCGTCATCAGCTTCTAAAGAATGCACCACATGACGAAGATGTTATGTACGCTATTATGGATCAGATTTATGATAGGATTGGAGGTCGATTTCAAATCAAGGGGGTAAGGCTATAGTTAATACTTAATATGTAATAATAAGGTACGTATATAGTATTATTAATATATTATTATTAATATAGTAGTAGTAATATTATACTAATAGGTAATTGGTAATAGTAATATTTTTTTTTCTAATATAACACTACCATATTATATACAAAATTGATTTTGATTATATGTATTTTTATATAGTAGTAACCTTTAACTGGTATGCCACGACATACAAAGACTACGCCAAAGACTAACCAACAGACAAAGCCAAAGCCCATTAAATCTGTAAAAACATATCGAACATTTTCACATGATATTCATAGTGGTATAGAAGTGGTACATGGTGATTGGGTACATGAACTAACAGTATTGAATGATAGTACAAATTATGGTGAAATATTGGAGAAACATGGTTTTAGTAGTGGAATATTAGCATTAAATCATATTGGTCCATATGGATATGAATTGGAACCGAGTATAAGAGAAACATATAAAAAAATAAGCGATTCAAGTGATAAATTGGTGTATTGTAGAGGAATGTATGTGAAAGATGGAAAAAATCCAGTATTCGTATTACATGTAACATACGCCGCTAAGCATTATTATATTAATTTGTTACTACCGAAGGGTGTTCGTCCAATATTACTAAAGAAACAAATCAATAGAACAGATTATGGGGAACTAATTGTGTTAAATAAGACATTGAAGATACCTATCAAACCATATATTTATACAAGTACATTTTCCGTCTGTATTAATTGTAGTGCTCCAAAGGGTCATCCACATAAGTTTTCATGTAATTAATGAATTATAGTAAGAGTAGTGTTTATTTTTATTTTATTTTTTAATATTGATAAAACTATATGTAATAAAATCAAATAATAGATTGTTGTAAGACAAATGGGATTTGCAAAATAAATTTGATATAAATTTATAATATAATTTATAATATAAGTATATTACTATGTTGAGTGATACAAATTTTATCAAACTACTAACTAGTGAACAACGAGAAAAAAGGAAAGAAAAGATAAATGCTATAAAAAATAAACCAATGATAAAAAAATAGGTTATAATTATTATAATAAAATTGATAAAATAATTTATAAATTATAGAAATAGCAATAAAGACCATGGATAACATTACATCAATTAATGATATATTTGAAGAATATGATAATAATTATTATAGCAAACCATTAAATGATATAAGGAGTTGGATTTTTGATAAGTTGTTTAATATCTATAATTATATGGTTAAATCCAGTGATAGTAATACTATTATAGGTGATAGTGATAGTGATAGTGATAGTGATAGTGATAGTGATAGTGATAGTGATAGTGAAAGTGATAGTGATAGTGATAGTGATAGTGATAGTGAAAAAACTAAAATGTAGTGAAATCCCTAATGAGTTGTTAAGGGTTATTCTAATGAAACATATTGCCGGGGAATTGTCGGGGAATTGTCGGGTGTATTGTTAGTGAAATCCCTAATGAGTTGTTAAGGGTTATTCTAATGAAACATATACATGGAGATTCCCATGTGATAATATCTTTTTTATTTGAACTTATATTTTTTATATAAGTTATGTATAATTTACGTGTCTTTTCTGATAATATAGAATAAATAAAATGATTTTTATAAATAAAATGATTTTTATAAATAAAAATACTTAATAAATAAAAATACTTAATAAATAAAAACAAAATATATAGTACTGGTAGGACTTGAACCTACGACCTCCACTTTATTAGAGTGGCACTCTAGTCCAACTGAGCTACAATACCTTAAAATGTAATCTGAGGGCCTACCGAGATTTGAACTCGGATTTGTGGATTCAAAGTCCAATGTGCTAACCGTTACACCATAAGCCCAAAATAATCATATAATATGATATGATTATCTCCCCACCTTGATTCGAACAAGGGACCTAAGGAAATTTATAACCACTACAATCCTCCGCTCTACCAACTGAGCTATAGGGAGCATATTTTTTATGTGTATTTTATCAGTATCCATTGTATTTTATTTGTTAAAAGTTGCTGTACGAATACTTTTGTTTTTTTTTGATAAAACTTTTTTCTAAAAAGTTTTGTTAGTTTTTTTTTGATAAAACTTTTTTCTAAAAAGTTTGGGCTCGCCCGAGAATCGAACTCGGAACCTCTTGCACCCAAAGCAAGAATCATACCACTAGACCAGCAAGCCATAAATAATTTTATTTTTCGGTTCCAGCAGGGCTTGAACCTGCAGCCTCCCGATTAACAGTCGGACGCGCTAACCAATTGCGCCATGGAACCATGTACTTATACTTATACTTATAATTATTAACTTTCGACACCAACAGGATTTGAACCTGCGCGGGCATAGCCCAATGGATTTCAAGTCCATCGCCTTAACCACTCGGCC
>Ga0181416_1000222_pt1 | contig 15206 bp, 23 predicted proteins | sample 39SPOviralmetaG_FD_130141 | JGI IMG/M metagenome (GOLD analysis project Ga0181416, IMG submission 130141) | Marine viral communities from the oligotrophic San Pedro Time Series (SPOT) site, San Pedro Channel, CA, USA - 39 SPOT_SRF_2013-01-16 | ecosystem: Environmental > Aquatic > Marine > Strait... | reverse complement strand
TGATACAAACAATAAGCCCTGTTAGGGCAACTCGCATTAGTTCTTCGTGGTTCATGATTCGTCTCCAAAAGCTAAGTTGTGGACTTCTTTAACAAAGTCATAATCAACTTTCTGGGCATCTTCTCTAAGATCGCGCATTACACAAACAGTAGCGAATAGTTGATTCTTAGTTAAATGCGGTTTGTTAGAAGCAACAGTTTCAAGGTCAGCTTGGACATCTATAATTACATCTTTTAATCTGCTCATTTGATCTCCCTGTAATCTACAGTTGTTTTTTTACGTTTATCGCGTGGGTATTCTGTAACCACACGACCATCTTTATACCAAGTCTGTATTCGACCGGGTCTTACTTCTATTGAATATACTTTTTTAGCTAGCTCTTCGCTTTTGATTTCTTCTTTGCGTTTAGCTAACTTTTTGATATGCTCTGGATAAGCCATAAAATACTCCTTTTTTTGTTACCACCAAGGACTATACCAAACTACTTTACCTTGATCCAACCAAGCAAGCGCTCGTTCACAGAATTCTTTATCTGTTTCAAAGTAATATTTAGCACTTTCTTCTTGAGCATCTTGCCCCCAAAAGAAACCATCTTTTGCTTTAGGCAACTGTCCTGAGTGAATTGCTTGTTTAAGATCAATAATATCTTCTCGAGTAAGATACACATCTGAACAATTAAACTCGCAATCTAATACACCTACCGGTGCTTCTTTACCTTGCTTGCTGTAATACAACTGACGCATGTACTCGTTGAGTGATGCGTGTTTACGCCAATCAAACTCTGTAACAGGTTTGTCGTCTTGTTCTTTGTCTAGCCAACCGGCTGCCATATCTAAACCCATAGCACACCTCCAAGTGTTAAAAATTAGGTGGTTCGTTGTGACATAAGGTGAACCAAGCCTTTAATGAAGGAGGCATAACTGGAGATCCCCCTCTGTCGTTAGTCAATATACACAGGTGCTGGGCTTTTCATCCCAGCGTGGTCGTTAAGGAGACACCTTCCATGGTTAACGCTCCACGGACAACGGGCGGTAGAGGAAGCTCAGGAGATAACCAAGAACCTCTACCCCATTATCGTTAAGCTACGCTTGCGACATCCATTGCATTGTTTGCTTGGGTAGTCATGACGCGTGCACTAAACTTGGAAGAGTCTACGATATTTTTGTAATTCCACTCCGCAAGTCTTTGCAATCTTAACTCGACTTGAGTTTTAACTCTGTCGACTTTAATTGACACATCTTTAAGACCAAAGTCATTATCAATGGTAGCTAACGCTTGAGACAACATTCTGGCTTTTCTACCGAGCTGAAGCATTTTGTCTTCGCGCTCAATCAACCATTCTGGTATCTCTTTGGTTGGATCTTGTTCAGACATTGATTCTTGATACTCGAATACAATGGAACAAAACTCAGCCCATGTTCTGGTAGCCAACTGTAAAAAGTTGATACCAGTTGTTTGTGGGTCAACTTCAAGTAATGGTCGTTGACCAAGAACGATTTGTTCAACCTGTAGGTCGAAGTATTCACGTTCTTTGCTAGCCTTAGCTTCGTCGTCGCCGAAGTGTGGCTCTGTACCATACTTTTCATTGAACACTTTCATGATACCTCCGATTCTACCGGCGTTGAATGTCGGGTTGCCCTCGAGATCCAACTGATACTTCTTGTAGAAATAGTCAGGTAGAACGATGTCATCTTGCTCGGCTCTGTTTTCAGAACCTACAGGATCACCGTTAGTATCAGGAATGAATGCTGATTCTGGAGTTGATTGCTCAGGAAGCAATTCTCCGTTTTCACCATTCGCCATATCGATTTCGACCTCAACATCTGCTGGGTCAAATATATCTGCACCTTTACTCATGTTTACCTCCTTGTGGTTTAGAGTGTTGGTTTCTATTTGCAATTACTTGCAATACTTCTGAGTTATTCAACTCAGGAATATACAAATAACTACTCGCTTCTTGACGAATTGACTCGTCAATGTGTTTTTCTTCCATATATACCTCCTTGTAATAAAAGAAAGAAATTAAAATTCATACCTCAACGCGGGTTTTGGTACACCAGTCATAAGGCCCATCATCATCTTGTGGTAAGCCTTTGTTACGTTTTTCTATAGCGTTGTGTTCAGTTACACAATCAATACATAATGAAACCATCAATCCGCCGTGGCCATCTTCTACTGCAACCGAGCCGTCAACCAAGATCCATGTATCTTCATCAATTTGTTCTAAATCAAGGACTGAGCCTGTAAACCGAACATCAGGAACATGCTCGTCACATACTGGACAATGTTCGTTCTGTTCGAATGGGCTACGAATAGATGCCATCTTTTGATGTTTAGTTAATTTTTTCAAGTCATTTAAGTTCCAAGTCATAATTTATCTCCATATATAAAAAACTACCTAAGACAACGCTCCCCATGGAGCGTTGCAAGCGTATATTTCGCAAGTTAGCTGTAACATCTGAACGTAAGAATGCGGGTTTGCGAGCGATTGTTACACTTGTTACAGCTGATTTTAGGGTACTGTAACAGCTTGAAACCCGCGTGGTTGTACTGTTTGCTTGGATTATGTTACATGTAACAGATGATTTATGTTCTAGGATAAATAACCACGGTCGACGGTCGTTATGGTACAACCTCTATCTGGTCTTGCTGTAACGCTGTAACATTTGGTGTATCAGTACACCGCAAAGTACCATGGCTATCGCACAGGCAAGCGTTACACTTGGTCTGTTACACATGGGCATTTTACGTGTAACACGTGTAACATCATTCCTGGAGCGAGTCGCATGGTTCATACCTGGCGGTTTTTTAAAAAAGCCCCATTGCGGGGCTATGATAGTAGTGATTACTTAGATTGGAAGAAGATAAAGAGTCGGACGACTCCATAGATTTGAACTGCTAACAGAATAGATAACAGTGAGAGGAAGATAGTTCCTGCGGTCTCTAACATCATTCACCTCCTTGTAAAGGAAGTTCAGGTTGATGTGGTCGATCGGACTTGGTGCGTTGGATTTTGTATCCATCTTGAACCATGTCCAATGCTTTATGACCGAGGGCTAGTGCTTTGCCTGTCCCTCTCAGTAGTAATCGCCCACCTTTGTAGGTGAGCGATAGGGCGTCTCTAGTAACGCCGACGATAGTAGTTTTAGGATTAGCCATTTGCTACTTCCTCCTTTTTATCTTCTTGCGGGAATATGAAGATAGGTTCGACTTTACCGTTAACCACGAGTGGTTGGAAGTTAGGACGAACGGTTATCCCAGCTCCACCGTTAGATGCGTAGCCGAGAGTTGTCCAGCCAGGGTTTTGTTTGGCTACTCCATTCTCGTCTACTATGATGTTGCCCTCTTCATCTTTAGCGGGGAAGGGACGTTTTACTTTAGCTATATATTTCATGTTTACTCCTGTGTATATATAGTTAGTGTTCCAATGAGCCAGTCTCATTAGAATCAAGAGACTACCTACGACACATGGACCACTGTCCATGTGCGATGACCGACGTTTTTCTGGACAAGGTTCCAAAGCTAAAAAATTAGAAACAAGGTTCCAAAATCGGAAATCGGGGAAGGGGGTGGCCGAATAGGCGGAAGGGGAGACAATGTATGAGTGATATAGTATAGTATTTTCAAAAAAAATTTCTGAGAAAAAATTTCCAGAAAAAATTTATGACAACCAAAGTTTGCGATCGGTGCAAAAAAGAACTGGATCTTTCTAGATTTGTTCAAGAGAAGTTGAAATCTGGAAATGGCACTTACCCACGTAATGTTTGCAAAGCGTGTACCATCGACCTTCGACAACGGAGATCGAGCGGGGACCCCAAACGTTTTCTACGACACGTGTTCAACAGTCTAAAAAACAAGCGCAAAGATACTTGCGAATGGGACCTTAGTGTTGAGGATCTTTTTGAATTGTGGGAAGAACAAGAGGGCCGTTGTGCGTTGTCCAATAATATTATGACGTGGAAAAAAGGTGGGGGCTACCATGATTTTAATGCCAGCGTTGACCGAATCCAGCCCGACGGTCCCTATACTAAGATGAATTTACAGCTAGTTTGCTACCGAGTTAACATCATGAAACACGTGCTCGATGATCACGAGCTCTATTGGTGGTGCAAGAATATCGTGACAAATAGAGAGGAATACTAATATAATTCAAGTTACATGCGTTTATTAGACGAAGACAGACCTACAGAAATAACCGAACAGGATAGAGCGGAGTTTCAATCCCACCTACCTTATGCCGGATTACACCTAAACGAGCTTTCTGTTCAAGAAGAAAGGTTGGTGTTATTTCATTTACGCGGTATGACAAAAGCAGCCGCTGGGAGAGCTGCGGGTTATAGAGACGTAGACCGTGTTTACTCTTTATTTAAAACAGAAAAATTACAAAAAGCTCTAACCTACTTACGCAATGAAATGCGTGAAGAAGTTAAGTTTGATAAAAACACAGCAACGGGAATGTATCTAGAAGCGCACCGTAAATCGGCGACCGCGACTGAAGAAAAAAATGTTGTCGATTCGTTGTGCAAGCTCCACGGTCTATTTATGCCTGAGAATGCAACGCAGATAAATATTAATGTGGATAAAGTAGAACAGTTGGAAAGACTGTCTGATGCAGAGTTGTTAAAACTTGCGGGGGCAGATACAAAATATTTAGAGCCAGATGGGGATAAAGATGAGTAATTACAAAACAATAGAAGAACTAATAGCAGCAGCTGATGGGATTGAAAAAACATTAAGCCCCCAGGAACAAAATGTTATTGGTTACCATCGCAAGAATTTGGGGCTTGGTGCTAAAGCAGAAGATGGAAGACCAATAACTGCTTTTATGTTGGCGCCTGAAATTTTAGAGGGCCCTAACAAAGGAAAAGTTGTTAGTGTTCCTGGATTTGTCCCTGGTTATAATAACAATAAACCAATGTCTGAAGATCAAGCTAGAGAATATTGGATGCCAGAGATTAATAAGGGTTATTGGCCTGTCTATGATAAAGCTACTGTAGGGAGACGTTCAATGGAAGTTCATACTATTATGGACGCTGATATACATCGCCCATCTAAATAATGGAAGTAACGAAGACTGAATGCCAAAGATGTAAAGGGTTGTACCATGAAACCCTTATATTGTTAGATGATATATGTGTTTACTGTAGGGCGGACGAGGCTGAAAAAGTTCCCGAGCCCCAGTCGAAGTCTGAACCGGTTCAAACGAAACAAGAAGACTTATCCGCACAAGTAAAAGCGGAACAAGAACTAGCAAAAAGAATCTTAGCACGTAAAAGGTTACTCCCATTTGTTGAACGTTTTAATCCAGATTATTTAGCCGGCTGGGTACACAAAGATATCTGTCAAAGATTAGAGAGATTTAGTGAGCAAGTAGCAAATAAAGAATCACCTAGATTGATGCTCTTTATGCCACCGCGACATGGTAAATCTACTTTAGCCAGTGTTGCATTCCCTGCTTGGCATTTGGGTCGACACCCTAATCACGAGTTTATAAGTTGCTCGTATTCAGGTTCTCTTGCAATGAATTTTTCAAGAAAAGTTCGTCAACTACTTAGAGAACCAGTATATAAAAATGTGTTCGAAAAATCTAGGCTAGATAAAGATTCTCAGTCAATTGAATCGTGGCAAACGACTCAAGGTGGTGGTTATGTTGCGGCGGGTGTTGGTGGAGGTATTACTGGTAAAGGTGCACACGTAATGGTAATTGATGATCCAGTAAAAAACCGTGAAGATGCAGAATCCGATAACAACCGCGAAGCGACCTGGGATTGGTATACCTCAACTGCTTATACACGTTTATCACCCGGAGGCGGCATACTTGTAATTTTGACAAGATGGCATGACGATGATTTAGCAGGTCGATTATTAAAACAAGCAGAAGAAGGTGCTGACCAATGGGAAGTAATTAAATATCCAGCGATTGCAGAAGTTGATGAAACTTTTAGAAAATATGGTGAAAGTTTACATCCAGAAAGATATAATGTAGATGCGCTCGAGCAGATAAGGAAAGCCATCGGCCCCCGAGATTGGTCTGCTCTGTATCAACAGAATCCAGTATCCGACGAAGGCGATTACTTTAGCCGAGACATGATCCGTTATTACGAAGATGAAGATATTGAATATGCACAACTTAATTACTATTGCGCGTGGGACCTTGCGATCGGGCAGCGTGACCGGAACGATTATTCAGTTGGTATTGTTGTCGGGGTCGATGAATATGATAATTTATTTGTTGTTGATGTCGTTCGCGGAAAATATGATGGCTTTGAATTAGTCGAGCAAATCTTAGACTTGTATGAAACTTGGCGCCCAGGTATAGTGGGCATAGAACGAGGGCATATTGAAATGGCCCTAGGGCCCTTTTTGCAGAAGCGTACTAGAGAACGGGGATTAAGCGAAGCGTACTTTAAAGACCTAAAAGTAGGTCGTAGAGACAAAGAAGCAAGAGCACGTGCAATCCAAGGTAGAATGCAACAAGGTATGGTATACTTTCCAAAGGACGCTGTTTGGACTGGAACCATGGTTGCAGAACTTTTACGTTTTCCAAATGGAGCCCATGATGACCAAGTCGATGCATTGGCATGGATAGGTTTAATGATGACAGAATTTGCTACTTTCTATGAACGACCGGAGCATGTTCCATCTTGGAGAGATAAGTTAAGACATTTAACTAAAGGCGATAAACATAAATCATCGATGAGCGCTTAATGGCAGAGTACAAAAAAACTAAAAAGAAACTGGATGCGGCGGAAGAACTAAATCTTGCTCGTCGTCAATGGGAAGCATATACCAGAGCTAGAGATAATGGTCATGATGACTATATTGAAATGGCAAAACAATGCGACGCTTTTTATCGCGGAGAACAATGGGACGAAGCTGACATGGCAGCGCTCGACGACCAGGGTCGACCCGCGTTAACAATCAACACAATTTTACCTACTATTAATACTGTTATTGGTGAACAAAGTACTAGACGTGCGGATGTACAATTCAAACCGCGGGGATCTGGTATGCAAGAAACTGCTGACTTGCTAACAAAACTTTTCATGCAGATTTCTGATAACAACAAACTTGATTGGATAGAATCACAAATTTTTTCTGATGGTTTAATTCAAGACAGAGGGTGGTTTGATGTAAGGGTAGATTTTTCTGATCACATACAAGGGGAAGTAAGAATTACACCCAAAGACCCGCTCGATATTATTATTGATCCAGATGCAAAAGAATATGATCCTAGAACCTGGAACGAAATTTTTGAAACAAAATGGATGAGCATAGATGACATAGAATAAATCTATGGACAGGAAAAATCAGATAAACTAAGAGTTATTGCAGAAGTTGGATCTACCTTGGGTGCAGATTCAATTGAGTATGAAGAAGAAAGATATGGTGATACATATAGTGGCGAATACTCAAGTGACTATCCAAATAACCCAGAAGAAGCAAAAGCAGTAAGATCAATTCGTGTTATAGAAAGACAACATTATAAATTAAAAGAATGTATGTTTTATGTTGATCCTGTTAGCGGAGATCAAAGAGAAGTCCCCTATAATTGGGGCGAACGCAAACGGAAAAAATTTGCTGATGATATGGGTCTTTATATTATTACTAAGACCATTAAGAAAGTTAAGTGGACTGTAACAGCAGACACAGTCGTTTTATTTGATGACTGGTCTCCTTATGATCATTTTACTTTGGTTCCTTATTTTCCATATTGGAGAAGAGGTAAACCTTTTGGCATGGTAAGAAACTTAATTTCACCCCAAGAACAACTAAACAAAATTTCATCTCAAGAACTACACATTGTAAATACAACTGCGAACAGTGGTTGGGTAGTTGAGTCAGGTTCTCTTACAGGAATGACAGCAGATGATTTAGAAGAACACGGTGCGGAAACTGGTTTAGTCCTCGAGTTTAATCGAGGCTCTACTCCCCCAAGTAAGATCCCCCCAAACCAGATTCCCACCGGCCTGGATCGTATAAGCCAAAAAGCGGCTATTAATATAAAAACAATTAGTGGTATTTCTGATGCCATGTTGGGGACTGATAGCCCTGAGGTTTCTGGTATTGCAATCCAAGCAAAACAGAACCGCGGTGTTTTAATGATTCAGGTTCCTTTAGATAACTTAAGGAAAACACGACAATATTTAGCAGAAAAAATTCTAAACTTAGTACAAAAATACTACACGGAAGAAAGGGTTGTACAAATCACAGATGAGAATGACCCTCGTAAACCAAAGGTCCCAGTTAAAATAAATCAAATGACACCCGAAGGTAATATTATTAATGATCTTACTTTAGGTGAATACGAAGTTATTATTGGGACAGCACCTTCTAGAGATAACTTTGAAGAAACACAATTCGCACAAGCCATTGAGCTTAGGAAAGCTGGCGTGCCAATCCCAGACGACTTGATTATCGAATACTCTCACCTATCTAAGAAAGCAGAAATTGCAGAGCGTATTAGACAAATGCAAGGAATGGCTCCACCTACTGAAGCGGAAGCTGCATTACAACAGTTCCAGGCTGAAGCCGCGATTACACAAACACAACTTGAGATTGCCAAACTTGAGGCTGAGGTACAAAACTTACAGTCTACTACACAGTTAAATATGGCTAAAGCTCAAGGTGAAGCTAGCGAACCACAAGTAAAAGTGGCAGAGCTACAAAGCAAACTTCAGATGAAGAGAGAAGAACTTGACTTACGAGAAAGGTTATCTGGTATGACCAATGAAGTAAGAAAAGAACAAAGTGAAACTACTGCAGCGGCAAAAATTGCTACTGCGGCCATGAAACCAAACCAAGGAGGTAGAAGAGATGGCTAAAAAAGAAGAGACCCAAGAAACCAACGAAATTGTTATGGATAATGTGCCGGGGGCAGATCCAATAACTGAAGAAGATACAAAATCTTTTGAAGTTGATTTAAATTTTGAGACCACAGAAGAGGAATCTGATAATGAAGAAGTCAAGGAAGAAACTGACGCACCTGCAGAAGAAGAAGTTGTTGAAGAAGAACCTGAAACAGCAGAGGAAGAAGAAGCACCTGCAGAGCCAGAAGCTATTAGCGAAGAGGGAGTGGATGAAAACAGCGAAGCAGATGCATCATCAGATATTCAGCCAGCTGAGGGAAGCGATGAAAACGTTGCCCAAGAAGTAGAACAACCAAAAGCCCCTATGGTGCCTAAATCTAGGTTAGATGAAGTGCTTGCAAAACAAAAAGCACTACAAAAACAATTAGATGAGGCTAAAGCAGCACAAGAACAAGTACTAGAAAACGCGCCTGAGTATGATTTTGGGTCAAAAGAAGCTGAATACCAGCAATTAGTACTTGATGGTGAAGCAGAAAAGGCTGTAGATCTTAGAAATGAGATCAGAAATGCTGAAAAAGAGCAGTTTATGTTTGAAGTTCAAGCAAAAATGGGCCAAACAGTGCAAAAAAGTCAAGAAATGACTGAATTACAGACAAAAGCAGCTGAAATAGAAGCTACTTTTCCTGTTTTAAACGAAAATAGTGCCGATTTTGATGTTGATTTACAAAATGAAGTGGTCGAATTGCGAAATGCATTTATGTCTCAGGGTTATACACCGGCTGATTCATTAACTAAAGCAGCTGAGTACACTTTAGCAGCAAAAAGACCAGAATTGTTAAATCCAACAGAAGTAGCAGAGGCCCCAAAGGCAAATGAACAAGTTGTACAGAAGAAAAAAGTAGCCAATATTAATAAAAAACTAAAAGCTGCTGATTCGCAACCACCTTCTATGAAAGGAGAATCTGCTAAAGGTGATAAAAAAATAGATTTAAATATGTTATCTGACGATGAGTTTAGCGCACTTCCAGAGGAAACTTTGCGAAGAATGCGTGGTGACTTTGGTATGTAGTTGGTATAACATATAAGTAATTCGTCCGTCAAAACGATATTTGACGCAGGTCGTTCTGCTAAAACAACGTTTTCGCCTGCCACGGCGTAAATCTGGCTGGAGTCGTGTCCGTAAAAACACGAAAACGTTTCCCAACGATAAAGGGTACACGGGTAAGTAGTCGGCCCAGAAAAGCGACTGGTTAGTTTAACTTTAATCTTAAATTTGGAGGATGCCATCATGGCTAACACAAACTTTTCATCACTGACCAGTGAACAGCTTACTATCTGGTCGCGTGATTTTTGGCGTGTTGCTAGGAACATGTCCTTCATTAACCAATTCGCGGGTAGCGGACCTAACGCTATGGTTCAGAGAATATCTGAACTTACCCAATCAGAAAAAGGCGCAAGAGCTGTTATAACACTTCTTGCCGACATGACTGGTGACGGTATTGTTGGAGACAACACCCTCGAAGGAAATGAAGAGACTTTAAGAGCCTACGACATCGTTGTACAACTTGATCAATTAAGATTTGCTAATAGACTTTCGGGTAGATTAGCTGATCAAAAATCAGTTGTTAATTTCCGTGAGCACTCACGAGATGCACTTGCATATGCAATGGCTGATCGTATTGACCAATTAGCGTTTTTATCGCTTTCTGGTATTAACTACACACTAAAAAATAGTGGAGCATTAAGACCTGTAATGAACTCAGGACAAAATCTTGGTGATCTTGCTTTTGGTAGTGATGTAACTGCACCAACTTCTAACAGACATAGAAGATGGGATGCTACAAGTAAACTTGTTGCTGGTGATGTAACAGCTGTTGCAGCTGCTGACACCATCACTTACGAGTGTATTGTTGCTCTTAAAGCTTATGCTAAAGACAACTACATCCGTGGAGTAAGAAGCGCAGGTGGAGAAGAGGTATATCATTTATTTGTATCACCTCAGGTAATGGCTGACCTTAAACTTGATTCAGATTTCTTGGCTAACGTCAGAAATGCTGGAATAAGAGGACCTCAATCGAGTTTGTTCTCTGGTTCTTCAAGCTTAATGGTTGATGGAGTAATGGTTCATGAGTTTAGACACGTGTTTAACACTGCTAACGCAACTACTGGAACATCTTCAAACGCCGGTTCTGCTGGATATAAGTGGGGAGCTGATGCTAACATCAACGGTTCTGCTTGTTTATTCTGTGGAGCACAAGCCCTTGCTATGGCTGATATCGGACTTCCTGAAATTGTTGAAGACACCTTCGACTACGGAAACCAAAACGGTATCTCTATTGGTAAGATCTTCGGTCTTAAGAAGCCTAAGTACAACAGCGACTATAATGGCGCAGTTGAAGACTTTGGTGTCATTAGATTGGATGTTGCATACTAAGTATGCTTTTGTGGGTGGTTCATTTTGGGCCACCCCTTTTTAAAGGAAAATTATGAAAGGTTTATATTTAATTTTAGTTGGTCTCTTTGCAACTTCATGTGCAACCGTTGGATCTGTTATAGAAGGCGGAAAAAACATTGCTATGACTACTGTAGATACAACTGTGAAAACAGCAGGCTCTATTTCAGGCGCAGCATTAAAAGATGTTAGTGGCGTTGTTAATACAGTAGCTGAAACTTACGACGGTGTTATAACTACTGTTGTAGAAAATGTTGATAAACAAACTAATGAACTTCAACCAAAAGAAGAAGACTAGTTAGTTATTTTAGGAGTAAATTATGATCGTAGTATCAGATATTGACAGGTATATTTCGACCACCTGGGGCGCATCAATCAGATTGGAAGCTGGCGTACCAAAAGAAGTCGGACAAGATATAGGTATTTTTTGTTTACAAGAAGGGTGTACAGAAGTTAAGCCCCACTCTATTAAAGAGAAAAAACCAAGCGAACCAATTAGAGCTAGAAATGAAGATGGCACTTTAAAAGGTGATGATCTAAGTACCCCCGATGTAAATGAAGCATGGGAAGGTGGCAAAGCACCAGCAAAGAAAAAGCCAGCAGCTAAAAAAACAACGAAGAAAACAACTAAGAAATAATGGGAACACTAACGGGCACTAATATTATTGATAGAGCTAGACTTACATTACAAGATAGCTCCGGTGTTCGTTGGACTGATGCAGAATTATTAATATATATTAATGATGCACAGCGAGAAATTGTAAACTTTAGGCCAGAGTCAACTGCTACACACTCAAATGTTCAGCTATCAACCGGAACGGAACAAACGTTACCTTCCGGCGGACTTCGTCTTATTAAAGTAACTCGTAATATGTCAGGAACAGCTTCAGATGCTACTGGCGCTAAGTCAGTTAGGATTGTAGAAGAAGACTTATTAAATTCTATTGAACCCGATTGGCATGACCCAACTGTAACAGGGTCTTCAGCGCATGGTGCTGTTGTTAAAAACTACTTGTTTGATCCAGATGATCCTAAAAAGTTTTATGTATATCCAGGAGTAGCCTCTGGTTCTAATGCTTATGTTGAATTAATTTATTCAAAATTACCTACTGATTTAAGTTCAGTTTCTAGCACAATAGATATCGAAGATACTTATGGTAATGCTATTTTAAATTTTGTTTTATATAGGGCTTATCTAAAAGATGCAGAGTTTGCGGGTAATCAACAAAGGACAGCAACTCATTATCAATTATTTATAGGTAGTATTTCTGGTGGGGGTAATGCTGAAGCTATTTTAGACCCTAATTTAGATAGAAATGCAGAAACAGGTAGAACTGTAGGAGTACCACAATAATGGCAAATTTTAGTTCTTTAGTTAAAGAAGTTTTACCTTACGTCCCTAATTGTCCAGACTCTTTAGTTGAGTCTACTCTCAGATCAGCAACTATAGAATTGTGTGAACGTTCTGGTGCATACGTATTTGATCTTGACCCTATTACAACCATAAGTGGTGTGTATGAATATGAGTTTGATCAACCTGCAGGTACCGATGTCCACAAAATTTTATGGATGACCTATGATGGAGATGATTTAGATCCAACTAGCCCAAGAAGTTTAGAATTGAACTATCCCGATTGGAGAAACAAAACATCTTTACCCCAAGTTTACTTACAAAAAACACCGGATACTTTTTGGGTTGTACCAGTTCCTAATTCATCAGTTACAAATGGTTTACAAGTAAGTGTGGCCTTAAAACCAACTAGAACTTCAAACAACATAAGTACTGATTTTTCAAATGATTATCGAGATGGAATTATATATGGCACCTTATATAGGTTGTTAAGGATTCCAGCAAGAGATTGGACTGACCCGCGTGCAGCTGCAGATTACTTAGGTTTATTTAATCAAGAAGTAACTCAAGCAGAACAACGAGCACGCAGCGGTGATTTAGGTGTACGTAGATTAGTAAAATACCGTGGGGTTGGATTGTCTCCGCGTAAAAGGTATAAGCGATATGGTTCAGAGATTGACTATTGATGGGGTTTCGATTGAACAGATCCCTCAAAATGAGCTCAAGTATTCTTTTGAAAAAATTGAACCACATCTACAAAAGATTAGAAAGAAAAGCTATTCTGATTGGATCGTAGCTGACGTTTACCTATCCCTAAGAGAGGGCGATTCAACTTTATATATGTTTTATAAAGGGGATCAATACATAGGTTTTGTTATAACACAGTTTGTAACAGATCCAAGTGGCGTTGGAACCCTTTTTGTCTGGGCAAGTTATCAAAAACCAGAGTATAATTATATAAAAGTAGGATTTGACTTTTTAGAGCGATTGGCAGAAACATTAAATGCTGTCGCAATAGAATTTGAATCCAGTAGACAGGGGTGGAAAAAGACCGCTGAGAAATTTGATTTTAAATTAGTCACATCGACATTTAGAAAAGAGTTATAAAATATGAGCAGAAGAAAGGTAAAAAAAGGTAGGTTTCTTGACGAAACTCAAGCTGAGAAAAACCTTAAAGCAAAACTGGACCCTAAAGTTAACGCTTTACGTGATCGGTTAGATGCAGAGTTAACTACAGCAATCCAAGAAAAAGAAATGGATCGAGTATCTACTGCACAAGGTATTGCGTCCGCTGACAGGGAGGCTCGTATTTCACAAAAAATGGATATGGGGCTAGCAAAAAATATTGCCCTACCTGCACAGTTTGCATCTAATGCTGTTGCCGATATGACGACGGGTAGAAGAATAGGTACTGCTCAAAATGTCCAAACAGATATAGATGTTGCAAAAGCTGTTTCAGGTAAAGAAAACATCGAAGATAAAGGTGAACTTAGAAAAACAGGCCAACTTGCAAACATAGATTTAAATGAAGCTATGGCTAAAGAAAAAGGAGATTTAGCTAAAAGGGGGGCTATGTATAATACAGCAAGTTCTTTTGTTAAAGCAGGTCTTTCAAAACTTGCAAACCCAGATACAGTTCCTGTGATTGAAGGCGGCCAAGTTAAGCTTGATACCGAAAAAATCTTTGAGGCTTTTACAACCGGTAAAACTAATCCAGCTCTCATAGGGTCAGTGGGGTCTATTGATTATACCCCATCTGATATTAGTGTTATTCAAGATGATGACTCTAAATTATCTTTTAATACATAATATGCAATTATTTCAATCTACATTAGCGAACGTAACTACTCAAATGGAACCTGAGGTCACTAAGATTAATGCTAATCCATATGAGACGAACGTAACTGACTATACTCCACCTGTAAGTGAAACTCTTAATATACTTCCAGAGGAAGTTGACACAGTTGCTGAAACCGAAGCTGATGCTCGTGCTGCAAATGAAAGAGCACAACAAAGAGCAGCAAGAGAACGCAGTCGATATGGTGTACAACAGACCGCTGTTGAGAGAAGAGAATCAAGCAGATTAGGTCAAATGCAGGGCCAAGCAAACATTGCAGGCGCAAGGACTCAGGCTATAAGAAGTGATGAAGCTATTAATCAGCAAGTTAATAGAGCAAACATAGGCTTAGTGAGTCAAAATTTTCAAAGCGCTTTATCCAATTTACTTGGGTTAGGTGATATAGATGTAAAAAGAAAAAATGCTTACGCAAATGCAAAAGCAGCTTCTAGGTCCCAACATTATGGGTTCCTTGGTAGCGTTGGAAGCGCCTTAGGTAGTTTCCTTGGAGGAAAAATATAATGGCAACAGAACAACGTTTATTTAATCTAAGAAGTAGAGACCCAGTTAAAGCTTTTGCTGCAGGTACTGCATATAGAGATGAGCAAGTAGCTATTAGCAAAACTGCAATAGCTCGACAAGAATCAAAACTGAATGATGAGGTTAGAAAACCTTGGGAGAGGTTTCAACAAGATAATCCAGACTCTTTATTAAAAGATGAAGATGCGTATAACCAGTTTAAAGCTACTTATGATG
>Ga0181416_1000221_pt1 | contig 15208 bp, 19 predicted proteins | sample 39SPOviralmetaG_FD_130141 | JGI IMG/M metagenome (GOLD analysis project Ga0181416, IMG submission 130141) | Marine viral communities from the oligotrophic San Pedro Time Series (SPOT) site, San Pedro Channel, CA, USA - 39 SPOT_SRF_2013-01-16 | ecosystem: Environmental > Aquatic > Marine > Strait... | reverse complement strand
CAAAGGAACGTAGACCATATAGAACTAGTCTTAAGCTATGAGCCAGTTGATGAAGATGACGATACTCCAGACGTAGCTGGTAGTTCAGATGATAAAACATCTTATACAACTGCGATCTCGACTGGTAACAGCTACATATCATCCAATAGTTAATAATGCCTTTACTACCAGTCACCCCTCCAGCTGGAGTAGTCACCAATGGAACAGACTACGCTAATAAAGGGCGTTGGACTGATAGTAATTTAGTGCGTTTTCAAAATGGTTTTCTACGACCTATTGGTGGTTGGGAAAAAATAAGAAACTCTGCTTTAACTGGAACGCCAACAGGAATGTTTGCGTACATTACTAATGCTGGTAAAAAAGTTTTAGTAGTTGGAACAAGGCAAAAGATTTATGTCAACCATGACGGAACTTGGCATGACATAACTCCATCAGGTTTTGTTTCTGATGAATCAACAGACCCACTTGGGTACGGTGCATATAACTATGATGTAGAAGACTACGGAGATGCTAGATCACAGTCTGGTTTATTCTTTGATTCTAAATCATGGTCATTTGATAACTTCGGTGAAGACTTACTTTTCTGTTGTGCAAGTGATGGCAAGATTTATAAATGGTCGCCTTCTGCACCTTCTACCATAGGCTCACAGCTAACTAATTCTCCTACAGGATGTTCTGGTGTTTTAGTCACTAATGAACGTCATGTTATAGCTTTGGGTGCTGGTGGTGATCCAAGAAAAGTACAATGGTCATCAAGAGAAGCAAGTACAACCTGGACAGCTGCATCAACGAATACTGCTGGTGATTTACAGATACCAACAGGCGGCAGAATATTAAGTGGTATTAAATGGCAAACAGATGTCATTATCTTTACTGATACAGGTATAGCAAGACTTTACTATACAGGTTCTCCTTTTATATACGGTATTCAAGATGCTGGTACTAACTGTAAAACTGCATCACCAAGAACAATAGTATCCTCTGGTAACTTCTTAGCATGGATGGGTGAAAACTCTTTCTTTGTTTTTGATGGATCAGTTAAAGAAATTAGGTGTGATGTGCATGACCATGTATTTGATAATATAAGATATTCATATAGACGTATTGCTTGTGGTGGCCATAACTCCAACTTTAATGAGATATGGTGGTTCTACCCATCAGGAGATGCACAACAAACACCTAATAAATATGTCATATGGAACTATGTCGACAATGTTTGGTCAATAGGTGAGATGGATAGAGGATGTTGGATAGACCAAGGTGTCTTTGATTATCCTATCGCTTGTGATTCACTTGGTAATGTTTATCAGCACGATAGCACAACATTAAATAATTCTGAGAATTTAGGGACAGCAGTACCTTACGCACAATCAGGGCCTATCGAAATAGGTAACGGTGATAACTATGTGCAATGTAATCAGATACTACCTGATGAAGAAGCAAATACATTACCTGGTGTTGTTATAAGTTTTACAGGAAGATTCACACCACTAGGAGCAGAAACAGATTTTGGTGACTTTACTTTTAATAGTGATGGTTACACAGATGCAAGATTTACAGCCAGACAAGTTCGTATGAAAGTGACTGGCGATACTGACCAGATGTTTCAGGTTGGTAATATACGATTAGATTTAAGAAACAGAGGTCGTAGATAGTGGCAAGAAAAACACTGACACGACCAGGTGAAGATTACGATAAAAACTATCTTAACTATTTAATATCAGAGATAGAATATCAAACAGGTATGACTTTCAACAAAGGTGAAAGAATACAAATAAATGGTGGTGATGCCACCGAGTTAGTATTGGTAAGTCCAAATGGAACAAAATATAAAGTTAGTGTCGCAGACAACGGAACACTCTCAGCAACAGCAACAGTCTAAAGAAGACTGGGAGATAGAGTTTGAAAGGTTAGAGCCACATATTATTAGTGCATTAAAGCATCAAGATAGGTATAATCTAAGTGATATTAAAGAAAAAATAGGCCAAGGAATGTTTCATATATGGCCAGGAAAAGATGCTTTTTACATATCTAGCTTTGGTGAGTTTCCTAAATACAGAGTTTTAAATTTATTTTTGTGTGGTGGAGACTACGAAGAACTAGAAGAGATGTTTCCAAGCATTGAAGAATTTGCAAAAAATTGTGAATGTAAATATCTTTATGGCGGTGGTCGTAAAGGTTGGATAAGAAAATTAAAACATCTTGGTTTTGAACAAGAATATATAGTCAAGAAGGAATTATAATTATGGGAATAGAAACAGTATTAGGCGCAGCTACCGCATACGGAGCTTTAAAAGGCGGTGGAGACACACAAACATCAAGCGTTGATCCAGCGACACAGGCTCGTTACGATGATTTATACAATAAAGCCAAAAGTGTAGCAAACCAACCTTTCGTTCCTTATACTGGCCCAAGGGTAGCTGGATTTAACCCAGACCAATTACAAGGATTTGACGCAACAAGAAATATGTTTGGTCAATCCATGAGCTTTGACCCTAGACAAAAACTTAATACTCTAGCAAATCAATCAACACCAACAGTTACACCTTTTACTGGTTCAGCAACAGATATTAATAGGTCTGATATAAGAGATGTAAGACCACAATCACTATTGAATACAAATTTAAGTGCATATCAAAATCCGTTTCAATCACAAGTTATAGACAATACACTTGGTGATTTAAACAGAGCAAGACAGATGCAAATACAAAGCGACCAAGATGCAGCAATCGGCAGAGGTGCTTTTGGTGGTTCACGTTCAGCTTTATTAGAATCAGAAACAAACAGAAAATTTGCAGAACAAGCAGCTAAAGCATCTGGTAATTTACGTTCACAAGGTTTTGATAGAGCTACATCATTAGCTGGTCAAGATATAGGAAGACAGTTTGATGCAGATAGATATATGTCTGATGTAGATAGACAAGTCTCTATGGCTAATGCTGGTTATGGCAATCAGTTTGGTATGGCTAACATGGATGCAAGAAACAGAGCAAGATTTATGCAACCAGGATTAGAAATGCAAAACAGAGGATTTCAAGCTGGTTTGTTAGGAAATCAATTAAGCGACCAGTACAGAAACTTAGGTTTATTATCTGGTATAGGTTCACAACAGCAAGGACTACAACAAGCTGGAATGGACTCTGGTTACAACGAGTTTATGAGAGCATTAAATTATGGGCCGCAACAACTTGGTTTATTATCAAGTTCAGTCTTTGGAATGAATCCAGGAGTAATACAAAATTATGACCAAGGTACAGCTGGAAGAATTGGTAGTGCAGTAACTTCATTAGATACTTTGTTTGGCGATGGCGGAATTTTTGCAACATAGGAAATAATTATGGCAATAAGAGATTTTAACAACCCAATGGGATTGCTAGGAGTAAATAACAATCCTACAGGCTCACTTGGATTAGATATGGCTCCTATTCTTGAGGCTAGAGCAAAACAAGCTAAAGAAGAAGAAGATAAAAGAAAAAGATCTGAAAGGTTTAGTAGGTTAAGAAACTTTGCTGATTCTTTACAAGCAATGAACGCTGGTCAATCTGGTAACTTTGGCGCACAAAATCAGTTTTTAAATAACATAGATAAAAGAAGAGCTGAAGAGGCTGCTAGGGCAAAAGCACAACAAGACAAATTAAATCAAGAAAAATTACTTGCATCACTACCACCCGAAACACAAAGAATTTATGAGATATTTGGAAAAGAAGCTGCTTATAATTATGCATATGGTCAACCTAAAAACAATCAACCATCTTCTGTTAAAGAATATGGGTTTGCAAAACTAGAGGGTTATGAGGGAACATTTAACGACTTCTTAAGACTTAAAAAACAAAATACAAATATTAATTTAAACAACAATCAAAATAAACTTGGCATAGAACTTGCGGCAGATGATTATAAGAAAAAAAGAGAATTAGCGGCTGACGCTTATTCTGTTTTAACAAGTGTTGACACACTTGAAAATTTATTAAATCAAGGTGTTAATACAGGCTTTGGTGCTAATCTAGGTCTTAGTATCCAAAGAATTGGTCAAAGCCTAGTAGGGGAAGATTATCAAGTTGGTGAAATTGCTGGAAGAGAAGCCTTCCAGTCTGAAACAACAAAACTTATTTTACCTCTTGTAAAACAACTTGGTGTAAACCCAACAGATAAAGACTTAGATTTTGTAAGAACTGGAGCTGTTGAACTTGGTAAGTCTGAAGCTGGTAACAGATTAATGATTGCATCTTTGAGACTATCGATGAACAGAAGAATTGATGAGCAAAATTTTAATCAAAATTTCTTTGCAAATCCTGATAATGAAAATGCAACTATTTACGCTAGGGATGTTGCCTTTGAGAAACACAGAAATGCAAACCCTGAATTATATACATCAGCTAGTCTGCAACAGGCTTATGATGATTTATTATTAAACCAAGCCACTAACGTAATATCAACTGATGATGCGAGTCCTTTTTAATGAAATATGAAATAGGAAAAATTTATACCTTTAATGATAAGGAAGGTGCATACCTTTACAAAGGTGGCAATCCATCAGATTCTTCAAGTTGGAAAGGCAATGTTATGTCTGGGCCAGTTGCTTCAACTGGATCAGGTTTAACTTTTGCTTTTCAAGATGAAATAGTAGGTGGTTTAAGAGGTGCATTAAGTCCAAACCTTACCATGAAAGAGGGTATAGATTTAGAAAGAAAAGCATTAAAACAATATCAAGAAAAAAATCCACTAGAGTCTCTTGGTTATGAGATTGGTGGAGCTGTGATACCAGCTATAGCAACATTTGGCGGATCAACACCATTAACTACCGCAAAAGTTGGAACATCAGCAGCAAAAGCTGGAGCTTCTGGTTTTGCTTATGGAGCTGGCTCTGGAGAAGGTTTACAAGACAAAATAGCACAAGGAGCAATAACTGCACCCTTTGGTGCTGCAACAGGTGCAGCTACAACTATACTTTCAAAACCTTTTACAAAGATTGGTAAAACAATAAAAGATGCTTTTGAATCACCTGTTAAAAAGGGAGAGAAAGAAGCAGTTAAATTAGTTAAACAAGCACTAGAATATGATAAAACAAATATAGATGAAGCTCTTAAATTTATTTTAGAGAGAAGCGGTAAAAGTTATTCTCTAGCAGATATTGGCCCAACTAGCAGAGCTTATCTTGATGCAGTTAATGTTTTGCCTGGCCCTGGTAAAAAAACAGCAATGGATTTTTTAATTAAAAGAAATAGTGGTGCATTAAATAGAATTAAAGGTGATTTAACAGATGCGTTTGGAGAACAAGGATCTTATTTTGATACTTATAAAGCATTAGAAGCAGTTAGGAAAAGTTCTGGTCAAAAAATGTATCAAAAAGCATTTGAGAAAAAAGTACCAACTACAACCGAATTAACATCTTTAATGAAAACAGATGTTATGCAAGATGCACTCAATAAAGCATATAAAATAGCAAATGCACAAAAGGTTAAATTACCTAATTTGGTTATTGGCAAAAATGGAAAGCTATATACTCAAAAAGGTGCTGAAGTAACCGACATTGATACAAAGTTTTTACATTACATAAAACTTGGATTAGATGATTCTATTTATACAAGTAAATCACCTACAAGTGGTGTTGGTAAAACATTATTAAGAGCAAATACACAAATTAAAAATGAATTTTTAGATTATTTAGACTCTAGTAATCCAGCATATAAATCAGCAAGAAATCAATGGGCTGAAAAATCTGCAATATTAGATGCTCTTGATACTGGAAGAAATATTTTAAAACCTAGCACAAATGTAGACGAACTGGCAGATGAAATTACTAGAATGTCTCAATCAGAAAAGTTAGCATTTAGAAATGGTGTAATAAATACTATTATAGATAAAATGGAATCATCTGTTTTTGAAGAGGGAGCTGGAAGAGGAACTAATCTTGCTTACAATATTATTAAAACTCCTAAAAATAAAAAATTATTAAGATTAACATTTCCTCAAAACCCTCAAGGAACAAGATCATTTAATAAGTTTATATCTAAACTAGAAGATGAAATGCAAATTAAAGATACAGCTAATACTGTAGTTGGTAATAGTGCTACTGTTGGTAGAGCTGAAGCTCTTGGCCAAATTAAGAAAATTGTTGAGCCAGGAGACATACAAAACCTAAGTCCAGTTGGTCTTATTTATGGTCTATTTAAATCAGATTATAAGGGTGCTTCTGAAGAGGCATCTATTGCAGCTGCTAATAAACTTGCAAAAATGTTGACTGAAACTGACCCAAAAGCATTAGAGCTAATTAGAAGAGAAGTAGCTGAAAAAGGTTTTGCTGAAAATATATTAAAAAAATATATACCAAATCTAGGAACAGCAATCGGTAGAGGTGTTGTTAATCCTAGTCCAGTAGGTATTACAACAGGATCAATAATTCAACCTATAGCAGAAGGTGGTTCACGTGCCCTTAATGAATTACAAATTCAAGGTACTGGCGGTTTACTTAACTAACATGACATACCATGACACGCAGATCGGAGAGGATAGGTAGGAGTGGTGAATACTTAACATGCTCAGTACTGGCGAGAGAATCAGACACCGTTACAATAATGCCTCATACATCCCATGCTGATGTAATCTTTGAGTGGGAACACAAACTCTATAGATGCCAAGTTAAAACAGTTACACATATAGAATCTAAATATAAGAACTGGCGATTTGATTTACGCAAAGGCATTACCACTACAGGAAGACATTATAATAAAAATCAAATAGATATAATCGCAATGGTTAATCTTGAATACCAGACCGTATGCTTTAGAGCCTTTTCTGATTGTCAAACAACACAAATCACGATAAAGGACGAAATTATGAAATCAATCAATTCTGTTGAAAGTTTAAAAGAAGCTATGGAGTCGATTATTTTGGCGACTAATGGTCGACAAGACAAAAATGAGTCGACTTCTGGTACTAAAAAAACTGCAATAAATGGCTGATTTCTGCTCTTTGACCCCTTCGTCTATCGGTTAGGACACCTGGTTTTCATTCTTAAATTTTATCCATCACACAATTTCTTGACTGTACATTATTTCCCTAAAAACCCTTGTTTTCTTTACAAGATTCGATTTATAATCTACTGAATAGGTAATTAAAATACACGCCATTTCGACACTAAAGGTCGACTGTATGGCGACTCTGCTTGGAGGTACGAGTTATGGCTAGATATAAAAGAGATACAAAGGTAAACAATTTATTAATCACAGAAAAAACTTATAGAGTTTTCTATCGCATTAATGGAAGGAAGAGAGAACTTACTCTTGGTACTAGAGACATACCAATCAATGTAGCAAGAAACAAAGCACAACAAATACTTGGTGAAGTTGCACAAGGTATTGATCCTTTAAATACCAGAGGTGGGGAAACTTTAAATCAAGCGTTTGAATATTACATTGATAAGTTAATACAAAATAAAAGAAGAGTTGCTATGCCTAACAAGAACGGTAAGCCTGGTGAGTATGTAAGAATGTGGGATAAAGATGTTAAGAATGATTTAGGTAAAAGAATTCTAACAGATATAAACAGGGGTGATATTACAAGATTACATTTAGAAATATCTAAAAGAGGTTCTTATGCTGCTAACAGAGTTGTCCAGATGATATCTGGTTGTTATAACCATGCGATAGCATTATCACTTGTAGAAATAAATCCTTGTAAGATTAAACTAAACAAAGAGCTGATTAGTGAGAATGAAATATCAGACAAAGAGTTTGCTGAATTACAAAGACAAATAAACATTAAGAGACAAACTGTTCGACCTAACTTTGTTAGCTCTTTAGATTACATAGAACTCTGTATGCACTCAGGCGGTAGAAGTAAGAGTGAGATAGGCAGTGCCAAGTGGTCTGATTTAAAAGATAACAAGATAGTTTTAAGCGAACATAAGACCGACCATGAAACTAATGAAGATAGAGTTATCTATCTAAGCAATCAAGCTATGATGGTTATTAATAAGCTAGAGAGAAAGGGAGAATACATCTTAGATGTAGACTACCCTGTAAAGATGTGGAAACAACTAGCTAAAAAGATTGGTAGACCAGAACTAAGGTTGCATGATCTAAGACATAACTTTTGTACTATGGCTGGAGAGATTATGGAACTACCAGAACTAATGAAACTATCTGGTCATAAAAGTATGTCTGCTGTTTTACGTTACCGTAAAGTAAGAGAGCCTAGAGCAATCAAGGAAATGCAAAACGTAGGCGACTATATGACCAAGATAATGATGTCTAATTAATCTAAAGGATTACCTTCTGGATCAACGCCATAAACCATTTCTAATTCTAGTTCTATATAGTGAATAGCTTTTCGTAAGTCTTTCACTCTGTCTTCTTTTTCTCTGGTTACATACTTAACTACATTGGTTAAGTTAGGTGTTAGTCCATTGCTATACGCATACTCTAAAGGTTGAATACCTTTATCTTTGTAATGGCTTCCACCAATTTGTTTTTGTGTTGCTTTCATTCTAGCTCTATCCCACTCTTGAGGTGTTACATTATCTATACTCATTTATTCCTCCAAATTAATGATAAGTTTTATTGATAAATTTTCTGTAATTTATTTCTGAAGTTTTAATCTCAATAATATTTCTATTATTTTTGCTCAGTTACTTGCTTTATTAAAATTACATAGAGTAGAATATCACAATCACGAAGTAATAGGTAATAACATGGAAGAAAAAATATTTTTAAATCAAAACGAACTTGCGTCCAGATGGGGAATGTCTCCAAGAACTTTAGAGAACTGGCGTTCAACTGGCAAAGGCCCAGCTTATGTAAAAATAGGTGGTCAAGTTAGATACAAGTTTGAAGACATCAAGAAGCTAGAAGAAACATCACAAGTCGGAGAGTAGTTTGGTCAACGCTAGAAACAAGGGTAGGCGTGGAGAACGAGAGGTCATTGACGAAATCAAAGCACTCTTGGGTATCCAATTAGAAGTCAACTACTCACAGACATTTGGTGGTGGCCACGACTTACTTGGCTTAGATGGTTTTGCTATCGAAGTTAAAAGAAGAAAAGTCATTACACCAGGAGACTTAAAAAACTTCTGGGAACAAACAACCACACAAGCAAGGAAGGTAAGACTATTACCATGCTTATGGTTTAGAGCTGATAGATCAGACTGGCGTGTAATGATTGCTAATACTTACGCACTTAAAAATAATTTATTTGAAATGGAAGATTTCAATGTTGCAATGAATATTTCTACGGAACTATTTGCATCATTAATAAGAGAGGAGTACGGACTTGTCACACGCGATATTATCTCCCAGTAGTATTAATAGAATAATTCGTTGCCCAGCTAGTGCAAAGATTAACGCAGTTGCGGAACGTAAAGGTAGCATGGCAGCAGCCAGAGGTACTTCTACACATGAAATGGTAGAAGCCTTACTTAAAAACAGATTAGATGGCATATCACTAAAAGACTATTATCTTGGTAGAACTGTAGACGTAGATGGTTTTAGTTTTGATATCACGCAAGATGATATTGATATGGCAGAAATCTATGTTGACTATATTAATAAAAGAACTGAAGAACTTAACGGAAAATTACTTGTAGAAGAAAGAGTAAATGCACCAGATATTAGTTCTGACCTTTGGGGTACTGCTGATGCAGTCATACTTGGCGAAGGTAACAGAATGGTCGTTGGTGATTTAAAGTCTGGTTCATGGGCAGTAGATGTTGTGATGAACGAACAGCTAATGTGCTACGCCTTGGGTTGCCTATCAAGATGGGGTAACGAAAATACAGTCATTGAAATGACAATCATACAACCAAACAAAAGAGCCTTTCATAAAGATGGGCCTATACGAACTTGGGATATTCAAGCAGTTGATCTTGTCGACTGGGGTTTGAATATTTTGAAACCAGCTTGTGATGAAGCAATGGGCGAAGAGCCTAGCTTTAGTGCTGGAAATTGGTGCAAATTCTGTTCACACAAAGAAGTTTGCGAAACCTATAAATCCATGGAGGATAATTAAATGGTAAATGAAAAGAAGAAGGAACAACCTCTTTTAAGTTTCCAAGACAAAGATGGAAACCCTAGAGAGATATTTGAAAGAGACTTAACTGATGCAACTGCACCTTTGGTGGAAGAAATCAGTAGAGACTTACAAGCAGAGCAACAGTTGAATGAAGCATATCAATTAGCAACTAAAACTGTTCATCACATGGAAGCGGTAAGAAAGAATGTTGCTAACACTTTAGAGAAGTTAGAAAAAGAACTACCGCCTTACAAGAAACCTGTCAAGATAGAGGGTGTTTCTGGGGAGATAAACTAATGTCATTAGCAGCAATACAAAAGAAAGCAAAAGCGAAACCAAGTATTGTTATTATCTATGGCCCTTCTGGGTTAGGTAAGACAACACTGGCAGTAGGAAGTAAGAACCCTATTGTTTTACAAACTGAAGAAGGGCTAGGAATCTTAACTAACAATAGAGACATTCCACACTTTCCTTTAGCAAAAGACTACGATACTTTTTATGGTTATCTAAGGTCTTTGGTTGATGCAGATGAACTTGAATACAACACTTTAGTTATTGATAGTTTAGATTGGTTAGAGCCACTCATTCATGCAAAGACTTGTGAAGCACATAAACAACCATCAATAGAATCTTTTGGTTATGGTCGTGGTTATGCAGAGGCGTTAAAGTATTGGAGAGAGGTTCTTGATTTAGTAAATAGATTAAGAAACGAAAAGAAAATGCGTATTGTTATGATTGCTCATAACCAGATTAAAGCATTTCACGATCCATCTACAGAAGCATACGATAGGCATGAACTTAAAATGCACAAAGCAGCAAGTGCCTTGGTACTTGAAGCAAGTGATATGTGCTTGTTCTTAAACTACAAAAAAGGAACTGTTAAAGTTCAAGGTAGTAAAGGACTAACAAGTAAGACTGTTCAATCTGGAAGGATATTAGTAACTACTGAATCCCCAGCTTGTGTAGCCAAGAACAGATACGGATTACCAGAACAAATATCAGTCGTAGAAGAAGGCGAAGACTTTATTGTTAGAGCTGAAAAGACGTGGACTGAAATTGGTAAACTGATTGCGAAGTAATGGCAACTCAGCAAGAAAAACTAATCTACTTTATGACTAAAGCTAAAATATTAGTTGAAGATTGTATGGATAAAAACGGAGATGATGACCTTATTCTCCCGTTAGGTGCGAACAGAGTCTTAGCAGATATTGTTGATGCACTTGAAGAAGAAATAAGTCGAGCTAGTGATTACGAGGAATATGATCCTGGGTAGTCAATTATTAATTGTTAAATTTTTACGGAGGTAACAACATGGATTTAACAGAATTTGGTTTGGATAAAATAGAAGCTGGAGAAAGCTCTGGCGGTGGAGATAGGGTAAAGCCTGGAAGATATAACTTTGAATACGCTGGATCAGAAATGATTGAGGGTAGGAATGGTTGGAAGGCTTTAAAGATTCACTTCGAAGTTGAAGGCGAGATTATAAAAGTTAGTCACGCATTTACTATGGCACATAATAATGACAAGCCTGTTGAGATAGGCAGAGAGTCATTAATGAAAATGCTAAATGCAATGGGAGTAGCATCAATGAAAAACACTGATGAACTTCTGGGCAAAAAAGTAGAAGGCGAACTTGTCGTTGGCGAGAAGGGTTATTTAGAAGTCAAAGATGACTTTGGTAATGGTTGGAAACCTTACGGTTCTACAACTGCTAAAGAAAATGCTGACCCTAAAGAAGAATTGCCAAAAGAGGAAATGTTCCCTAGTGATGTTGAAGACGAAGACGACTTACCTTTTTAATAATGATGATCTTAAGTATCGGAGGCCGAGTCTATGTTCATACTGTCATGGACTTAGCTCTCCGTTACTTCACATCCGTAATGGCAAGATTAAAGGTGCTTGTTGTTACGAACATCTTAAACTTATTGGAGAAGGTAAAAAAATGGAGCATATTAAAAATTTCGCACAGATTAACGAGGAGCTGTTATCTGTTGCACTCACGGAAAGTAAATCAAAATACTTAGAAGTTTCCAAAAAGAATAAATCGTTTGTCCTGCATGAATGGACTAAAGAAGACAGGATTAGTTTTATAAGAAGGCTTGTGTCAAGTTATCTCAATAACTCCAAGGCACAGGCTGATGACTGACTTAACAAAATTTTATGGAGACAAGGGTATTGTTCTCGACCAGAACTATGCCTTTAGTAATACAAGTAAATCTAATGCTGACTTAATCAATGAGATGCGTTCTCATGGTTTGTTAGTTGATTTCTTAGATACAACAGGCAACTTAGTAAGAGTTCCTGTAAGTGCTGGTGTAAATCACAGACCAGATAAAGGTGGAGAACGTAGCGGATACTATGTTTATAACCAGTTAGATCAAAACTTTGTATGCGTTTACGGTAACTGGCGTACTAATTTAGAGAACAAGTTTACTTCTTACAATCCTAATGAGATGTCTGCCGAGCAAAAAAGGGTATTACAAACCAAGCTCGAGGAGGCACAAAAGCGGAGAGAAGAGGCTAAGAAAATACAGCACCAACAGGTTGCCATATATGTTAAAGAAAAGTTTGCTAGTGCGAATGAAGTTATAGAGCATAAGTATCTCACAGATAAAGGTATTAAAAATTATGGTTTAAAAACGATTAATGGAAACCTATTAATCGGGGTGCATTCTATCATAAGAAATAATGATAATGGGTTATTAGTTTCAGAAATAAAGTCTTTGCAATACATCATGCCAGATGGCAGTAAAAAGTTTGCTGGAGGCGGAGAAGTTAAGGGTAATGTATTCTTAATTGGTTGTAAGGCAGATGAACTACCTAGTTTAGAAACGATTATTTTATGTGAAGGATACGCCACAGGAAGCTCTATATACGAAGCTACGGGTTTACCTGTCGCGGTGGTATTCTCTGCAAATTTCTGTTTAACAGCGTGTAACAGGTTGCGTTCTATCACTAGTGCAAAGTTTATAATTGCACTTGATAATGATACTTCTGGAATAGGCGAGAAATGTGCGAATGAAGTTGTTAGCAGTATCAGTAATGCAGTTTCCAGATTACCTTCTATTGTTGGAGACTTTAACGACCTGTATTTAGAGAAGGGTTTAGATCAAGTTAAGTTAGAGTTAGTTGAGTCGAAGTTTAATATTAGACAATATGCAATAAGAAACTTTGTTGAAGAACCTAAACCAATAGAGTGGTTGGTAGATAGTTTCATTCCTTTTGGTAAACCAGGAATCATTGCGGCAGTTGGTGGCGTTGGTAAGTCTTTATCAATGATTCAGTTGGCTCTGGGCATTGCGACTGGTGGTAACTGGTGGGGTAAAACCATAAAACAAAAAGGGTCAACTGTAATATTTGCAGCTGAAGATGATTTGTCTGAAGTACATAGAAGGATTGATGCACTTGATCCTATGGGACTTAGGTTTCAATCTGAGTATGATGTTTATGTATTTCCGATTCCAGAACAAAAAGAACCAATGATTTTATTGAGAGAAGAGGGAGTAACAGCACAAGCGACAGAGTTGGTAGAAGAATTAAAAGGTATTCCAAACTTAAAACTGGTTGTATTTGACCCATTACAAGCATTTACAACGGGTAATATTAGTTCAAGTAATGAAGTTGGCCAGTTATGGGGTTCTTATTGTGCAAACATATCAGCCAGATTAGGTGTTACGACTCTTACAGTTCATCACTTGGCAAAATCTGCCCTTACCAATGATTCAGATGATGCACTTTCGCATAGAGCTGAAATTCGTGGTGCATCAAGTATCACTGACAGTGTAAGATTCGCGATAGCCATGTGGTTAGCTGATAACGATACTTGCGAAAAGATATGTATGGAGCAAGGCATAAAGGTAGACAGAATGGCAGTCGTTAAAGCCAGTCTGGTTAAAAGTAACTCTGGAAATGTAGACTATGAAACCAAGACTTTGGTTAGACGTGGTGCAGTTCTGGAAATATTAGAAAATAAAACGTCCTTCGATTGGGACTAAGGAGAAAGGAAAATGAATGTATTAAGCCTATTTGATGGCATGAGTTGTGGACGTATCGCTTTAGATCGTCTTGGTATTAAAGTAGATAATTATTACGCTAGTGAAATAGATAAGTATGCTATGAAAGTTAGTGAAGCTAATTATCCAGATATTATACAAATTGGAGATGTAACAAAGATTAACTATGATGAGTTACCGCAAATTGATTTAATTATGGGTGGTAGTCCATGCCAAGGATTTAGTTTTGCTGGTAAACAGTTAGCGTTTGATGACCCAAGAAGTGCTTTATTTTTTTGTTTTTGGAGAGCTGTTAAACATCTTAAACCTAAATATTTTTTATTAGAAAATGTAAGAATGAAAAAAGAATACTTAGATGTTATATCTGAATACATGGGCGTTGAGCCAATAATGATTAATTCAGCATTAGTATCAGCACAGAATAGGGTTAGATATTATTGGACTAACATACCAGGAATAGAACAGCCTGAACAAAGAGGAATTATTTTAAGGGATATATTGGAAACACAAACAAATGAAAAACCTGTTAAAGACACAGAAAGAAATCAAAGACACTACAGAAATAATGATGAAAAATATTTATGTATGACTGCAACTATGTATAAAGGTGCTGGTAACAATGGTATGACTTTGGTTCAAGAGACACACGACAAACCAAATAAAATACACGACATACCAAAAGATGTTTTAAAAGATAATGAAAGGCAAAGGCGTGTTTATGGTAAAAATGGAAAATCTCCAACATTATTAGCAAGATCAGATACCCCAAAAGTAATGAAAAGTGACAAACCTCTACATATTGGAACAGCAGTAGATATAAAAGGACATGACCAAATAAAAAGGGTTTATTCAGAAGATGGTAAATCATCAACACTAACAACATGCGGTGGTGGACATAGAGAGCCAAAGGTAGCAATTGACAATATTTACTGGCGAAAACTAACACCTGTTGAGTGCGAAAGATTGCAAACAGTTCCAGATAATTACACTAACCATGTAAGCAACACACAGCGATATAAAATGTTGGGTAATGGTTGGACTATAGAAACAATTGCACACATATTAAAAAACATGGAGATTAAATAATGAGTAACATAATAAATGAGTTATCTTTAGAGAGACTTTATGATCGAGCTGTCGAACAAGATGCAAAGGGATTAATCGAAGATGATATTAATAAAATATCT
>Ga0181416_1000218_pt1 | contig 15507 bp, 19 predicted proteins | sample 39SPOviralmetaG_FD_130141 | JGI IMG/M metagenome (GOLD analysis project Ga0181416, IMG submission 130141) | Marine viral communities from the oligotrophic San Pedro Time Series (SPOT) site, San Pedro Channel, CA, USA - 39 SPOT_SRF_2013-01-16 | ecosystem: Environmental > Aquatic > Marine > Strait... | reverse complement strand
AATCCAATAAGTACAACAGACGAATTTAAAAAAGAAATAGCAGCAATATGAAACCATTATGCGTAGTATCGTGTCCAATAGACACATTTTCAGGTTATGGAGCACGTTCCAGAGATTTTGTAAGATCATTAATTAAAGAAAAAGATTCTGAATGGGACATCAGAATTATGCCTCAAAGATGGGGAGATTGTCCTTGGAATTTTTTATCAAAAGATGACCCTTTAAAACATAGATTTATGCCCCAACTTCGACAAAAACCAGATGTTTGGGTACAGATTACAGTCCCTAATGAATTTCAACCAGTGGGTAAATTTAATATAGGAGTAACAGCAGGTATTGAAACTACAATATTTCCTGTAGATTTTATTAAAGGTATGAATAATATGGATTTAAATTTAGTTTCATCACAACATTCTAAAAATGTAGCACTCCAAACTCATTTTGAAGTAAAAGATAATCAAGGTCAAGTTACATCTAAAGGAAAACTAGAAAAACCATGCGAAGTATTATTTGAAGGTTTAGATTTAGATAAATATTACAAAAATCCAAATAAAACATCCATATTAGATGGTGTAAATGAAGAATTTTGTTTTTTATACACAGGACACTGGTTACCGGGAGCTTTTGGTGAAGACAGAAAAAACACAGGTTTAATGATTAAAACGTTTTTAGAAACCTTTAATACACCCTCTAAAAACAAACCAGCATTAATTTTAAAAACAAATCATACTAATTATTCACTAATGGATAGAGTAGAAATACTTAAAAAAATTAATGAAATTAAATCTCAAGTCACAGGTAACTTACCCAACATTTATCTTTTACACGGTGAAATGACAGACGATGAAATGAATGAATTAAATAATGATCCTCGTGTAAAATCGTTTGTGTCATTTACTAAAGGTGAAGGATTCGGTAGACCATTACTTGAGTCAGCAATTACAGGTAAACCTGTTATAACAACTAACTGGAGTGGCCACATTGATTTTTTACGTCCTGATTACAATGTATTAATAGGTGGTGAGTTAAAACCAGTACACGACTCGGCCGCAAATCAATTTTTATTAAAGGAATCCCAATGGTTTAATATCAATACATCAATTGCGGGTAGAGCTATGAAAGATGTATTTAATCATTATAAAAAATATCACGAAAAATCCCGTAAACAAACACAATATATCAAGGATAACTTCAGTTTTAATAAAATGGGTGAAATATTAAATAATTTACTTCCAGGTGAAGATAAAGTACCTGTAATGAAACCTTTAAAATTACCCAAAATAAAAAAAATAGAACTCCCTAAACTTAAAAAAGTAGAAGCATAATGGAACAAGGACAAGATAAATTAGTAAACAGCCCTATTTGTGATAGTAACGCATGTTACGAATCAGAATTTACAACAGCAGATGGACCCATTAAAACATGGCTTTGTATGACTAGTGGTTACACTTCAAACACCACAATGAAAACAAACAGTGAAACAGTTAAATTAGTAGAAGAAACCACAGCTGATTTAATTAAAGATTTAAGACAAGATCATGAACCACCAGGAGGCGGAGAAAGTTTGGCTTGGTTCCCTACTGTTATTACAATGCCTGAGAAAGGTATGATATTTCCTGAACCTATAAAGGGCCAAGATGATTGGCAGTGGACATGTGTAAAAGCAGTTGCTATACCCGAAGAAGAACAAGAAAAATATCCTGATCCCCAAAATCCAGGTACATTTTATAAAAACAAAATGGACATGAAAAACCCACTACGTTTTGACAAACTTTGTTTTATGGATGCCGCCGAAGAAATGGGAATGTTTAAAAAATAAAAATAAATGAAAATAAGTTATTCAATACAAGTTTGTAATGAACATGAAGAATTAAAAAGGTTATTAGATTTTCTAGTTAAAAATATTAGAGAAGAAGATGAAATAGTAATTCAGTGCGATCAAGGAAATACTACCCCTAAAGTATATGAAGTATTAGATCTATTTAAGGCACCTGTAGGGTATAAAGATCCATTAAAAGTTATAGATTTTCCATTAAATCGTGATTTTGCAACATTTAAAGAAAATTTAAGATCACATTGCACAGGTAATTGGATATTTCAATTAGATGCGGATGAATACCCCCATGAATATTTAATATCAACCTTACCTTCCATATTAGAAGAAAACAAAGATGTAGATTTATTTTTAATTGCTAGAATTAATGAAGTACGTAACTTAACCCCTTCTCACATAGAACAATGGAATTGGAATGTAAATGATAGAGGATGGGTCAATTTTCCTGATTTTCAACAAAGGATTTTTAAAAACACTCCTGAAATTACATGGAAAGGTGACCACCCACATTTAGTAGCCCCCACAGGATATAAATCTATGTCTCAATTACCTATTAATGAAGAATTTTGCTTATATCATCCTAAAGACATTATACGACAAGAAAATCAAAATAACTTTTACAATACATTTAATTAATAACCATGAAAAACGTTTTAATTACAGGAGGGATGGGTTTTTTAGGATCTTATATAATAAAACGTATAATCCCTCAAGTAGAAACTCTAACTATTGTTACTAAAAACTTTAGACAAAAAACTACATTTTCATTATTAAATATTAATAGTAATAAAATAAATATAGTAAAAGGAAATATTGAGGATTTCAACTTTATTGAAAGTTTATTTAAAAAACATAAATTTGACACAGTTTTCCACTTAGGAGCATCCTCATTAGTTAAAAAATGCCAATCAGACCCTAAATCTACATTTAACACTAATATAATGGGGACTGTAAATATATTAGAAGCATCTAGAATATACAAAAAACATATTAAGTCAATCATAGTAAGTAGTACTGATAAATTATATGGAAATGGACCCCTTCCTTACCAAGAAAACAATCCTTTAAATAGTAGAGGTATATATGAAGTATCAAAATCGTGTACTGATTTAATTTCTCAATCTTATTATTATAATTACAACTTACCTATTGTAATTACAAGATGTTCAAATTTATATGGAAGTGCTGATGTTAATTTCTCTAGAATTATACCTAATACAATAAAATTACTTCTAAAAGGAGAATCTCCTATTATATGGAAAGGTAGTGAAGATGCTATTAGAGAATTTTTGTATGTAGAAGATGCTGTAGATGGTTATCTAGAATTAATTAAAAATATACAAACTACTAAAGGACAGTCATTTAATATAGGAAGTGAATATAAAATTACAATTAAAGATTTAGTAAATATGCTTATTTTTAAAATAAACAAAAATTTAAGTATAAAATATAAAACTAAAGATTTTTTAGAAGTACCCCATTCTTATTCGGATTCAAGTAAAATAAAAAATCATACAAAATGGGAACCTAAAACTAAATTATCAGATGGTTTAAATAACACAATACAATTTTATAAAAATCAAATATGAAAAAAATACTAACAACGGGGGGAAAAGGAATGGTAGGTTCTGCTACTAATTCTGATATAAAATTAGGAAGAGAATACAATTTAATTGACCCTCAAGAAACCTTAAAAGCTTTTACTGATCATAATCCTACTCATGTAATTCATTGTGCGGGAAAAGTAGGAGGAGTAGGGGGTAATATGAATTATAAAGGTGAGTACTTTTATGATAATTTAATGATTAATACTAATGTTATTGAATCTGCTAGAAAAACAGGTGTAAAACATTTAGTTACATTTTTATCTACTTGTGTGTTTCCTGATGATGTAAAATACCCTTTAACTTCTAATCAAATACATCTGGGCGAACCCCATTCATCAAATTACCCATACGCATACGCTAAACGAATGGCCGATGTTCAAATCAGAGCATATCGTGAACAGTATGGTTTAAATTATACATCAATTATACCTTCTAACATTTATGGTCCTAATGATAATTTTTCTTTAGAACACGGACATGTAATGCCCATGTTAATCCATAAACTATTTTTAGCTAAACAAAACAATACAGATTTTACTGTGTGGGGTAGTGGTAAACCATTAAGAGAATTTATATATTCAAAAGATATAGCTAAAATTTCGGAATGGGTTGTAGAAAATTATGCTGGTGAAGAACCTTTAATTATAAGTGGTGATGAAGAAGTTTCAATTAAAGATTTAGTAGGAATCTTAGTTGATGAATTCAATTTTAAAGGTAAAGTAATATTTGATAGTAATAAACCTGATGGGCAATATCAAAAACCCTCAGACAATTCTAAAATTAAAGAATTATTACCCGATTTTAAATACACGTCATTTGAACAAGGAATAAAAGAAACAGTTAATTGGTTTAAAGAAAATTATGAAAATGCAAGGAAATAAAATAGCTCTAATTACGGGTATAAATGGACAAGATGGTTCCTATTTAGCTGAATTTTTATTAGAAAAAGGATATAAAGTATGGGGTACTGTAAAGCGAAATTCAGTAGCCGAAAACCAAACATCAAGATTAGACAAAATTTACCCCCAACTATTAGGAAGGTTACACTATGCAGACTTGACAGATTTAGGTTCATTAATTTCTATTATCCAAAAATGCCAACCAGATGAAATTTATAATTTAGCAGCCCAATCACATGTTAGAATTTCATTTGATCAACCCGTTTATACTGCACAAGCAACAGGAGTAGGAACTCTTAATTTATTAGAAGCTATTAGATTAACCAAACCAAATGCTAAAGTCTATCAAGCATCAAGTAGTGAAATGTTTGGTAATAATATAGATCAAGACGGATTCCAACGTGAAACTACACCTTTATCCCCTGTGTCACCTTATGGATGTGCTAAAGTATTTTCTTATAACATATGTAATAATTATAAAAATTCTTATGATATGTTTATTTCTAACGGAATTTTATTTAACCATGAATCTCCTAGAAGAGGTACTAATTTTGTAACTAATAAAGTAGTTAAAGGTGCTGTAATGATTAAGAAGGGTCTTAAAAAAGATTTAACATTAGGTAATTTAAGTGCTACTCGTGATTGGGGACATGCTAAAGATTATGTCAAAGCAATGTGGCTAATATTACAACAAGATAAACCTGACAATTTTGTATGTTCAACAGGAATATCACATTCAGTCGAAGATTTAGTAGAGTATGTTTTTAGTAAATTAAATTTAGACTGGACTAAATATATAAAAACAGATAAAAAGTTTTTACGTCCTGAAGAATTAGAAGATTTAAAAGGTGATTCAAATAAATTAAAGATTACTACAAACTGGGAACCAGAATATACTTTTGAATCTATGTTAGATGAAATGATCAATTATTGGGATGAAGTATTATGAAATTAAAAATTCAACATATAAGTAAAGACAAATTAAATTTACTACTTAAACCCTTTAATAATATAGATTTTAGTTTATTTGTAGACGATATACCTCGATCAGATGAAGACTTATCTTCTATTAATATCTTAGTACTACAGGAACCTAATGAATATTTTGGATTACATGATTGGGCTATAAAAAATCAAAAATATTTTTCAGCAATACTAACATGGGATTTTAAAGTACTAAATAATTGTAGTAATGCTATATTTTTACCTTTTGGTCATACATGGCTTAATAAAAGTCAATATTCTAAAACAAATGTAAAAGAATTTAAAATAGCACATCTTTGTGGTAAGTTATTAAAAACTTACGGTCATGGTTTAAGACATGAACTTTTAGCTAGAAAAAATGAATTAAATAACCCCACAAAATTTTATGATGTGTATGGAGATAGATATGGTAACAAAGCCCACATAGAAAAAGAAGAAATATTTAGTGGTGTTCAATATGGAGTAGCTATAGAAAATACATCTCATAGAGGTTATTTTTCAGAAAAAATATTAGATTGTTTTCTTCTTAAAACTATTCCTATATATTGGGGTTGTACTAATATATCAGATTATTTTAATAAAGAAGGCATAATAGAATTTGGTAATATAGATGATTTTATTTATATTACTAATAAACTAGATAAAGATTTTTATGATTCTAAAAAAGAAATTATAGAAGAAAATTATAAATTAGCTTTAAAATATATTGATTATGAAAAAAACATAGCTAATAAAATTACAGAAATATTTAAACATAATAACATAATAATATAATATGAAATATTATTCACAATATAAACAAGATCAATTTATATTTGAAATGTTTTTTCAAAAAAACTTCAATATTCGTAATCCTAAAGGGTGGTCAACCTTTTCAGATATAACTAAAGGTAACCCAGAATTTTCATTAATGAATTTAATTAAATATGATGGTTATTTTGTAGATATAGGGGCTCATGATGGTGTTTCTTTTTCAAATTCTAAATTTTTTGAAGAATTAGGATGGAAAGGTGTATGTATTGAACCAAATCCTCAAACATTCAATGAATTAGAAAATAATAGAAATTCATCTACACAATGTATAATGAAAGCTATATCTAATAAAAAATCAACAGAAAATTTTACATCTATTCAAAGTACAGATAATAAAAATAAAGATGGTGTAAATATGTTAAATGGATTAACAGATAAATTTGATATTAAAGCAAGGGAAAACATAAATAAACTAAAAAATGATCCTAATTATAAAGTATCTGAGATAAAGCTAGAAACAGATTTATTTAGTAATCTTATTCCTCATAAAGAAATAGATTACCTATCAGTAGACACAGAGGGTAATGAATTAGAAATATTAAAATCTATTAATTTTGATGAATATAATATTAAAACTATAACTGCTGAAAATAATAATTACAATTCTAATTTAATATCAGATTATTTAACATCAAAAAATTACACATATATAGGAAGATTACGTTGTGATGAAATGTATGTTTGTAATAATTATTTAAATGAAATATCCTATAATCATCATCATTTATTAAAAAATAAAATAGAAAAATGGAATATCTACAACCCAAATATAATTTTTAAAAATAATATATGAAAAAAGTATGGTATGCCCCCAACAGATTTGAATCTTATGGGGAAGAAGAAATAAAAGCAGTTGAAGCATGTCTTCGCGATGGTTGGTTAGCAGGTTTTGGGCCTCGGTCAGTTAAATTTGAAGAAAAAGTAGCTAAATATTTTGGTAAAAAATACGGTGTATTTGTAAATTCAGGCTCGTCTGCGTGTTTATTAGCTTTAGCCAGTTTAAGTTTACCCAAAGGTTGTAAAGTAATTACACCTGCGTGTACATTTTCAACTACATTAGCACCTATTATCCAATTAGGCTTTAAACCTATATTTTGTGATGTTAATTTAACTTCATATATCCCAGACATTGAAGATATCATAGCACTTATAGATGATGATGTTAAAGCAATTATGGTACCTAATTTAATAGGTAATAAACCAAATTGGAAATTACTAAAGGAAGAACTAATCCGCTTAGGACGTACAGATATATTTGTAATTGAAGATTCAGCAGACACAATGACATACACTGAAGAAACGGACATAGCAACCACAAGTTTTTATGCTAGTCATGTTATTACAGCAGGTGGTCAAGGTGGTATGGTAATGTTTAATAGTGAAGAACATCGAGATAAAGCGCTACAATACAGAGATTGGGGTCGTATGGGTGATAATTCAGAACTTATAGATGATCGCTTTAATCACAGTGTAGATGGTATTCCTTACGATCATAAATTCCTATACAGTGTATTAGGATACAATATGAAATGTAGTGAAATGAATGCTGCATTTGGTTTAGTTCAATTAGAACGATTTGAAACATTCGAAAAAGTAAGAAGAGCTAATTTTGAAAGATATTTAGAAAACCTTAAAGATGTACCTGAAATCATCTTACCAGATGATAGTATTAAACCAAATTGGCTAGCAGTACCCCTTCAAACAGAAAGAAGATTAGAATTATTAACGTTTTTAGAAGAACAAAACATACAAACTAGAGTCACATTCGCAGGTAATGTTACACGTCACCCAATTTATAGAGAATATTTACAAGAATTTAAAAATTCAGATACTATAATGGCTAATGGGTTTTTATTAGGAGCTCATCATGGTATGACTTTAGAAGATGTAGATTATGTTTGTGATAAAATAAAAAAGTTCTTTAATTAATGAAAGAAAATTTATTAATAACTCCTTTAGGGAATAAGTCTTTATCACACGCGTGGGTGTCAGAAAAATCAAATTTTGATTCTATTTTTATATGTTATGAAGATCTTACAAAAGATAATAAAATAAAATATCTAAATTTAACATCCCAAGTTTATGAGGGAAGAGGATCTAAATTTCAACTTGTAAAATCGTTTATAGAAAATAATAAAGAATTAATTAATAAATATAAATTTATATGGATACCTGATGATGATATAGCTATATCAATTAATGATATTAATACATTATATAAAACAGCTAATGATTTCCAGTTAGACATTTGTTCACCTTCTATGAATGGCTTTACCTCCCATACTATCACTAACCCCATAAAAGGGAACGTATTAAGGTACACTTCTTTTGTAGAAGTAACAGCCCCTTTATTTTCGTTAGAATCTTTATTAAAATTATACCATAGTTTTGATTTTAATGATTCTTCATGGGGATTTGATCATTATTGGCCGTTTAAGTTAGGTTATCCTAAAAATAAAATTGCAATTTTAGATAAAATAACAATGACTCACACAAATCCTGTAGGAGGGAATTATGATAGATTTCCTACACACCCTTCTATTGAAATGGATGAACTTCTAACTAAATATAATATTAATCCTATTAAAGAAACATACTCAACTATATGCTAACACAAATAATAGTACATTTATTCCCCCACGAAATAGACCAATTTGAGTGGCAATCAAAACAATTAAAACAAGGAAGTTATTATCTGAATGATAATGATAAAGTATTAATGGATGTTACTTTAAATTTAAACTTAGTTAATTGGAATGAATCTACAATACCAAAAGAATATTTTACAGAAAAATTTAATAATCTAAAAAAATTATACGATTGGGCAGACACTGATTTTACAGTTGATGAAAAAGGTCTTTGTTTAGGATGTAATGATAAACGTAGAGATTCTATTAATAAATCTACATCAGATAATATAATATATTTAGATGCTGATGTTATATTTAATTCTTATATTTTAAATTATTTAATTGAAGCCTCAAAAGAAATTAAAGATGAATATTATATAATATCTCCTCAAGTACCTAGAATGTGGGATAATACATGGGACCCTTTAGTAAATAAAGAATTTATGGATATGGAACCATCACAGGAAACCTACAAATCATTCGATGTTTATAATCTAACCCAACAATCTGATTTTTCTTTAAAAACTTTTACTCCTCATCCTTACGCAGATTTACAAGCCCCTTTATCCCATTTTAAAATGGGGGGAGGATGGTTTAATATAATGTCAACTAATTTATTAAAACATATAACTATTCCTCCTTCATTAGGATCTTATGGTTTAGACGATACATTTATTTTAATATGTGCGGGGTATATGAAATTACAAAATCTTAGTATTAACCAATATATAATTGAAAATCTAATAGTATCAGAAGATCATAAATACTATAATAACTCTTATAGTAAATACCTTAAAGAAATAAAATACAAAGGTGAATTTGGTAGTATAAAAGAAAATTTTTACAATAATGCCATAAAATCATTTGATACAGAATATTTTAAATTTATACAAAGAACAAACCCACATTATAAAAGTACAGATTTAAATCCACCACGTATGTTTATTCCAAAAAATATTAAAAAATAATTAATTAAATAAAAAATGAAAAAAATAGTTTATATAACAGGTTGTTTAGGATTTATAGGATCATATGTTACACGCACTTGTTTAGAATTAGGATGGTATGTTAAAGGAGTAGATAAAATGACATATGCTTCTAATAAAGATTTACTAAAAGAATTTAAAAAATATCCTAATTTTTCTTTTGTAAAATGTGATATAAATGATTTAGAATTCTTATATGAATGTGATTATGTAATCAACACAGCAGCTGAAACCCATGTGGGCAACAGTATAGTTAAATCAGATGACTTTGTACATTCAAATATTAATGGTGTTCATCATTTACTTGAATTAATTAGAAACTATAGAAGTGAAGATAAAAATAAACCAGTATTATTACATTTTAGTACAGATGAAGTTTATGGTGATGTTACTGAAGGGGATCACGTTGAAACTGATACACTTAAACCTAGTAACCCCTATTCAGCTACAAAAGCAGCAGCAGATCAACTTATACTAGCATGGAATAGAACATACAATTTACCTTTTGTAATCATTCGTCCTACAAATAACTATGGAATGGGTCAATATGTAGAAAAATTAATTCCCAAAGCTTGTAAATATTTAAAATTAGATAAAAAAATCCCTTTACATAATAATGGTACCCCTATTAGAAATTGGCTACATGCTCAAGATACAGCTGATGCAGTTATTACCATAATAAAAAATATGGATGAACATATTATAAACAATATTTTTAATATTGCGGGGGGATTTGAACAAAGTAATTTGGATACCGTAAGTAAAATTATTACATTATATCATCCTAATGAACAAAGACTACAACCTGATTCTAGTCATTATTACAAAGAATCAATAAATCAATTTTTAGATTTATCCTTTTCAAGACAAGGTCAAGATGTAAGATATGCTTTAAATGATAGTAAATTAAGAAACTTAGGATGGGAACCTAAAAAACAGTTTAATCAAGAATTACCTAATATTATAAACTATTATAAAGAAAAATTTATATGGTAAAAAAAGATTTAATAGAATTTGAAACTAAAATAGGAAATGCTTTTAATAAAGGAGAAATTAAAGCCCCCATTCATTTATATCATGGTAATGAAGATATAATAATAGAAATATTTAAAGATATTAATATAAATAATGATTGGGTATGTTGTACTTGGAGAAATCATTATCAAGGATTATTAAAAGGTATACCTTCTAATGTAATGGAAGCTAATATTAGAGAAGGCAAATCTATGACAGCTAATTTTCCTGAATATAAATTTATATGTAGCTCAATTGTAGGGGGTATACCTTCTATTGCTTCCGGTATTGCTTTAGCTATTAAATTACAAAATAAAAAAAATAAAGTTTGGTGTTGGGTAGGAGATATGAGTGCGGAGACAGGACATTTTCATGAAGCATATAAATACTCATTAAATCACAATTTACCTATAACTTTTATTGTAGAAGATAATAAAAAATCAGTATGCACCCCCACACCTGATATTTGGAAAAGATCTACTCCTTATTATTTAGACTCTGAGTATAAAGGTGGGATATTAAGGCAAAAAAATCTAATTTACTATCAATATAACAATACTAAATACCCTCATGCGGGTGCAGGTATAAGAGTACAATTTTAATCATATGAAATATTTTGAAGAATTAAAAAAAGCAATGAGTTTATTAGCTGAAAACCCTAAAACAGTTTTTATAGGACAAGCAGTAGAATATGAAGGTACGGGTTTATATGATTCATTATCTCATATACCTAGGACCAAAAGATTAGAATTACCTGTTGCGGAATACCTCCAATCTGGTTTAGCAAACGGAATGGCCATTGAAGGAATAGTACCTATATCAACTTACCCTCGTTGGAATTTTTTATTAATGGGCACAGATCAAATCGTAAACCACTTAGATAAATTTAAAACTATGTCTAATGATAAATTAAAACCTAAAGTTATTATTAGAGTAGCAGTAGGTAGCGAATATCCTGTTGATCCACAATGTCAACATAAAGGTAATTTTTCTGAAGCTTTTAGAAATATGACTAATAACACTGAGGTTATAGAATTAAATGAACCCGAAGATATTATACCTGCTTACACAAAAGCATTAAATCGAAAAGATAATATTAACACCATATTAGTAGAATATGCGGATTATTGTAAAACTAAATGAAAATATTAATTACAGGAGGGAATGGATTTTTAGGTTATAATCTAGTTAAAAAACTATTAGATGAAGGACATTCCTTATATGTTTTTTCTAAAAATACTAATAATTTAAAAAATATAATGGATAAGATTAAATTCCAATCATCCTATGCTAAGGATTTAATCAAATATAAACAAGATATTATAGATTTTTCACCTAATATAATTTTATATTGTGGATGGAGTGGGGGGAATAATTATAAAGATATAAATAATTTAAATCAATTTTATGATAATTTAGAACCCGGAATTAATTTTCTTAAAATCTTAAAAGATATACCATCTAAGCCAAAATTTGTGGGTTTTGGGACTATTTTAGAATATGGTACTCATTCATTTCCTATTAATGAAACATATAATGAAAAACCATTAGACTTATATGGGGTATCTAAAAATGCATTTAAAAACTATAGTAAAATATTTTGTGAATTTTATAACATAGAATGGACATGGTTAAGATTAGGATATAATTATGGTCCTTATGATGTGAGCACAAGATTAATACCTTCTTTAATTAAACAATTCCTAAATAATCAAAATGTAGAATTAGATGAATGTAATAAAATAATAGATTACCTTTACGTAGACGATTTTGTCAATTTTACTTATAATTTAATTAATAAAAAAGCAACAGGGATTTATAATATTTCCTCAGGTACTTCCTATATTTTAAAAGATGTTATACAAACTATCCATTCTTTATGTAATTCTAAAAGTAATATTACCTTTAACCCCGATAAAAATAGAAAAAACACTTCTTCTTATGTTTGTTTAGATAACTCAAAATTAAAAACAACTACAGATTTAAAACCAAAATTCAATCTTACTTCTGGAGTCAAAGAAACTATTAAATATTATAAAAAAATATTAAATGAATTATAAAATAACTTGCCATCTTATGCCTTGGGAATTAGATTATGCCTTATTATCTTTTACCCAATTAAAAAAATCAAAATATTATATTAATAATAAAGATAACATTTACATAGATGTAACATTAAACTTATCTGATTATTTAATAAATTGGAAAGATACATCTATCCCTAAATCTTTTTTTATAGATAAATTTAAAAACCTCCAACCATTATTAAAAGATTATATTTGTAATTTTAAAATATATGATGGAGATCAATTATATGGGTGTTTAAACACATCATATGAATCTACTGAGGAACATATTGATTATTATATGATATTGAATCCTGACATGTATTTTAGTGAGACTTTACTATTTTATATGATTGAAAGTTCTAAACATATAAATAATGAATACTTTGTAATAACTCCCCAAATTCCTAAACTTTGGGATAAATCATGGGACCCCATATCTAATTCAAATTATTCTAATATAAAACATAAAGACTGGAACAATTTAGATGTATATGATATAAGAAATTATCAAAATATGCAACAGGAATCTGAAATTAAATTAAAGCTTCTAAATACACATAAATGGGCTGGATGGTGTGATTTATATAATAAAAAAATGTGGAATGAGTTTTATTCAAATGATTGGGAAGGTTATGGAGCTCATGATCATTATACTATGCTATTATCACAATATGTTAAGAATAAGGGAGTTGATTTTCAGCAATATGTTTTACAAAATCAAATGGTATGTGAATATGAAATAGGTCCACTTATAAATAATAATTTATCTAATCATTATAAAAAACAAATTATTATGAACGATATACCAAACCAACGTGACCAATTTGATAAAAAAATGATCCAATATTTAGATAAAGGGATAGAAACATTAGAACAAAAAGGTATTTTACCAAAAACAAAAATAATTGAAGATGAAAATAAGTAGTATTGTATTTAGTAGGAATGATGGATTTAAAGATGATAAAAGATGTTTAGCTCATTTTCTATCATGTTTAGAAACTTTTGATGAGGTTATATATATTGACTGGAATTCAGATATAGATAAAGGTTCTTTATTATGGAGATTAAAAGATAAACTACCTAAAACAGGTAAAATAAAACACATAATAATTCCCCCTTCTATAGTAGATATATTAGTAAATGATCCAGATGCTTTTAAAGTTAATGAAACCCTAACTCGTAATATAGGAATTGTACGTGCAAAAGGAGATTGGATAGTAAATACTAATATAGATATAATACCCCCCTCTAGAAAAGAATTAGAACAATTTATAAATAAAGGAAATAAAGATACATTTTATACTGTATCTAGAAGAGAAGCCCCCCTAAAAGTATTTAATAAATATAAAGCTGAAGAGTGGAATGATTTTTATGAAGAACTATGTAATACAGTTCCTGAGAGAAAATGGTCATTAGGTGCAAAAGTAACTCCTAATGATAATTTTAGTCTTATTAATAGTTGTGGAGATTTTCAAGTAGCGCATAAAGATTTATGGCACAAAATTAAAGGATTTGAAGAAGGAATGACCAAACATTGTTTTATAGATACTAATGTTCAAAAGAAAGCAATATTAAATGGTTTTAAACTAGAAGCCACATTAAGTCCTCCCTTATTCCATATAGAACATGGGGCATACCAAATAACAAAAGATGGTGAAAAAGAAAATACAGATGTTTTCCATAAAGAAACAAAAGCAAATAAATATAATGATGCTTGGAAATGGGTAGAATATTTTAGAGAATCAGAAAATGATGATGATTGGGGATTATCTTCTACAGAAATCGAATACGAAATAATTTAAATATGACTTCATTTACAGACGCATTTAATAATGCCCAACATAAAATACAAGAACGTATAACATACTTAGAACATGAATTAGCATCTAAGCGTCATGACGGTTATACAGAAAAAGGATTAAAAGAAGAACTTAAAAAATTAAAAAATGAGTGCAACACAAAATAAAATCCAAGAATTATTTAATAAAGTCCTTCAAAGAACTGTCAATCCTAGATGGCCGGGAGGGTTTGGAGACTCAGATCACCACTTAATGACTATGTTTAGTATAGCTATTCAAATGAGGTCTAAAAAAATATTAGAATTAGGAGTAAGAGATGGAACTACTACAGAACCTTTATTATGTGCTTCAGCTATGTTAAATGGCCATTTAACTAGTGTAGACATTGAAAATCCCCCTAGTTGGAAAGTTCCAAAAGAATTACAAAAATTTCATAGTTTTATAAAGTCAGATGCTATTGAATTTTTAGAAAAAGAAGTAAGTAAAAAAACAAAAAACCCTTTAGGTATCCCAACTTACCCTTATTATGATATAGTTTACATTGATGATTGGCATTCTTATGAACATGTAAAAAAAGAATTAGAATTAATAGACAAATTAACTAATAAATCATCTATTATTATGTTACATGATTTAATGGTTGAAAGATATGCTGACGGAATCTGTTATAATGCCCCTGGAGAATATTATAATTGTGTAGATTCTGAAGGGGAATTTGGTCATGGGGGGCCCACAAGAGCAGTATTAGAATTAGACAAAAATAAATGGGAATGGGTTACTCTTCCTATTAATAATGGTTTAACTATTTTAAGAAAGATACATAATAATTCAAGTCTTAAAAATATAATAAATTACATATGAAAATATTAGTT
>Ga0181416_1000216_pt1 | contig 15622 bp, 14 predicted proteins | sample 39SPOviralmetaG_FD_130141 | JGI IMG/M metagenome (GOLD analysis project Ga0181416, IMG submission 130141) | Marine viral communities from the oligotrophic San Pedro Time Series (SPOT) site, San Pedro Channel, CA, USA - 39 SPOT_SRF_2013-01-16 | ecosystem: Environmental > Aquatic > Marine > Strait... | reverse complement strand
TAAATACTTTCTTGATGAATACAATTAACAATATGTGTAATGCTGCGGCTCTTTGTGCTTGTGCAGAAAAAAGTGATAAAATAACAGCAAGACATATCGACCAAGCAAAAATTCTTACTGACCAAAGTTTTAATTCAATCACCACTTGGTTTAGTGATAAGTTGAAAAAGAGTCCTAAGCGTATGGCAGAAAAAGGTCGTGAACAAATGATTGCTAAAGTTTATCAATCTGCTTCAAAGAAAGACGGTTGGGTATCAAAAACTGAATTAGTAAATAACTACATGAAACTGACTAGGAAAAGTCGCCCAACCTTTTATAGGGAATGGAATAGCGTAGAACATTTGTTCGAGAATAAAAAAATGAATAACCGAGTATATGTTAGGAGGAAGAAATAATGTATATAAAAAATAGAATATTGCGCTTTAGACAAGTGCTGGATGAAGAAGAAGTTTCAAGGGATGATTTAATTGATTTGTTCATTAATTATATTGATGAAGAAATGCTACTGAAAGTCATAGAAATGATGGACATGAATTATCCCATTGATATAATTAAAAATATGGAAGTGAAAAAAAATGAATAATATATTGTCGTTTGATATAGAAACAGGAAACACAGCCGCAGATATTGGCGGTTGGCAGAATACCCACATGTGGCAAGTAACTTGTGTTACTACTACTGATGGAGAGAATAATACGGTTTATATTGATAAGCCTATGGAAATAGAAGGTGCAGTTGTCAAAGAACTAAAACAACTTAAGTACGACTTAGACGACCACTTTCAAAAGGGTGGAAAGTTATTAGGGCATAATATTGTAGCCTTTGATTTACCTGCTTTACGAGATTCAATGGACATTTATATTGTTCGTAAGTATCTCGAAGAGAAAGAAACACGCTGTATTGATACATCAAGAATGGTGACAAAAGCAGCAGGTAAGCGAGTACAATTAGATAACCTCGCAAAGTGTAATCTTAATTCACAAAAGTCTGGTGACGGACTTATGGCTGTCCGATGGTGGGGTGAAGGTAAGTATGAAGATGTGGCAAAGTATTGTCTAAAAGATTCTCAACTTACTTTAGATGTGTGGAAAATGGGTGTGGAAAATGGTAATCTAAGTTTTTTCGATGAAGACTTAGGAGAGTTGGTGAAGATTGATTTGGAGTGGTAATTGAGTTTCAACCTAAAAAAATGTTACTTTTAAGTTATTAATGAATTTATTTCAGATTAATAAATTAATAACAAGCAAAGTTTTAGAAAAATTCTTTTTTTGGCCTCGGCCCCTTATGGGGGTCGGGGCTTTTTTTTATGCAAATTTTTCAATCTTTTTTTAAACCTTTATTACTCACTATAAATTATTTCGTCTGTGGTACTTATGCGCTGCGGTTACTCTTCCTCCCTTTCGAGACGAAGTATTTGTTTCCCTAATTAGTCTATAAATAGGTTTAAGCAGGTACTCAACTGCTTGTCGCATAGACTCATCGAATTGAATAGCAGACCTTTCCCTCCTAAAAGAAATGCGGGCATTGTAATAGTGTGTTAATTCTTCTATAGCAGAAACAATACTATTCTCAAACCTGTGAAAAGTTCTCTTCGAGAGACTTTCATCTCTATAATATCTGTTTGTCTTCTTGTATTCATTAAAAACACCATTCACTTCTTTCAAAAGATTTTCTAAGTGGCCTATTACTTCTTCTACTGAAAGATTTATAATTTCTTGTATAGGTGGGAATCCAAGTATTACCGGTTGTTTATTTTTTATAGAGTTAATAGTTCTTCCCATGTTTTTATTTTTTATAGAAGAGTTAGATACTAAATCTAATATTTTTTTATGACTGTTGATAGTTCCTTCATCGCTATGTTTTTTATTCGCTTCAACATAATGGTCCCGATTATATTTAATAATATCAAACCAACTCATTTTTTCTCACCTGTAACAAAATCTTTTTTACTCTCTTTTTCTTTTTTATCTATTACCTTTGATTGGGTATCAAACCAAGTATCTAAAAAATTACAACGAGTCATTCTTTTTGCCTCTTTTCAAATTCTTCAATTTGTTTCTTAAGTTTTAAGTAAAATTCAATAGTCTCTTTATCCTTAGTTCTCTGTGCCGCCGCTAATTTTTCATTAACATAAGTCATCATATTACTTTCTTTTAATATACTTTTCCACATATTCATTCCTCCCTATTTTCACCCATCTTATGAATAGGTGTAAGTTTAACAATTGTTTCTTTATGCTTCTCAACCACATGATTATGCTCTTGTGCGGCAGAAGATAAAGCGTGTTCGTGTCCTTGTTGTAGTTTTTCTAAATCAATAAGATGTTGCTTTCTAAGTGCATCACGAACTCTTTCGTGTTCCATTTCTACACCAAGATTATCAATTTCAACCTGTTGTTCACTTTCCCACATACGAAGAACTGTTTGTAAGGCCGGAGCAGATACACCGCTAATAATTGCGATAAGTGCAATAAACCCATCAAGATTTGCTAAAACAACATCGGGGTGAACAATACCCATACCTACTACTGCACCTGCGGCAAGAAGCCACAAATAAATTGCTGGCAATACTGTTCTCTTTACCATTCGGTCATTAAATGTGTCATTATTATTTTTCATTTTATTCTTCCCCCAATACTTCGTGAACTCCTACGAGTCCTATTTTTAAAAATCTTCCTGTGCCGTGAAAATTAAATCTATTGTCCCTTTTTGCGGCTACCTTTATCGGACCCGAACTAGGAACATTCGACATACTTCTCTCATTCATAAAAGAAAAAAATTCTCCGGGCTTTACAGGTGTTCCCATCATTTCAATATATTCTACCAATAAATCTAAATGCTTCGGTCTAACCTTTACACCTTTTAAAATTGCTTGCCATGTCATAGTAATTGCACTCCCGTTAGATATGTAATACCGATTGCGGCAAGTAGATAGACTCCCTTTCTTAACATAGCCATGTCTTTTTCCATGTGAAACAAATGGTTTGTTTCAATAGTGTGAACCCGTGTGTCAATATCATTCACTTTTGATACAAGCCAATTTATCTTACCGTCAGAATCTCTCTCAAGGACTTCATCTAAATCCGACATGGTTACCACTATTATAAACGAATCATCAACGACTATTTAATATTTTTCTATTCTTACTGAACTCTAAACTCAATTATTGGCATAGTATTGGTTCTAGTCCCACCATCTCCTGTGACAGTAGAAGGATTGAGCGTACCGCTAACCTTAGATTGTATTGTAGTTCCCCATAAACTAATAACATAAAATTTACTTCCATCATCGTTCCAAGATATACCGGAAATCCACGGCGTACTACTACTGCTACCTGCTGGTCTCCACGGAGAATTAGTAGAACTGCCACTATTAGTAAAGAAATTTCTTATGTCTAAGGTAGTAACTAATGTTTCTGTTGAAATATCGTAAGGTGTAGACAAATCGTATTCAAAAACTTCGGCGGTTAGTGCGTCAGGAATATACATTTTACTTCCATCACTATTAAAAACTAAATCACTAGCCGCCCCTATTGATAGAGTTTGTGAAGTTCCAGCACTGTCGCTGGAAGCCACTATGTAATTAGTTCCAGCAGTATATTGTTTAATTATACTATTTCCACCCGATGAACCATAACCAAAATAATACTTAGAACCGTCATTATTCCATCTAGCAAATCTCGCTCCACCACCTGCATTTAAAGCACTGCCATTGAGAGTTATGGCTAAATTAACATCCATCGTTCCACTTCTTACTTGATTACCATGAAAATCAGTAAATATAATCTTGGTGGCATCATCATTAAGTCCGAATCCATCACAACTGTTTAGTCCTAAACCTGCCGCATTTTGGGCAACCGCATTTCCACTTCCGGTAGAACTTATTGCTATTTTTGTAATAAAAACTTCTGCACTATCAAAACTGTTGAGATTTCCTCTATTTGAAATATACATGTCAGTCCCTATTACTTGAACACCTGTCATCCAAGCCGAATCAGCCGCACCTGCATTAAAATTTATTCCAACACCATTATTAGAATTAGTTTCATGGATAGATTTTACAGAAGCCAAATTGTAAAGATTAGTATTTACAGGGGTAGTCCTATTCGCATAAGACCCCATTCCCGATACTCTACTTACCCACATCTTAATCACTCATCATTTAATCCGTCAACGGTGTATTTCATCTTAACACCAATAAGCAAAGCATCACTAGCGAAATCATCATTACCATTATTAGCATCTCTTGATATTTGGAAAAAGCAAACATCTCCTACTGCGGGACTACCTGCAATAGTGAGAGTAGTATCGCTACTGACAATATGCAAATCTTTAGCGTCTAGTGCTGTATCTTGATAATTAACAGCAGTTCCGAAAATAACTCCCCCTATGGCTTCATCATTAGAAACAGAAGTTCCAGCAATAGTCCAAATTACATCATTACCTGCACTACCAACATGAGTCCAATAAAAAGTAAATAAAACTGCACCTTCGTTCCACATTTTAGGCATAGCAATTGAAAATTGAGCAAATTCATCAGTACCTGCGTCGAATGCTAAGGTTCTAAAATCCGGTTGAGTAGCGTTAGCGTTAGCAGTTGTTGTTAAACTACCACAAGGATTTACTGATTGGGGGCTTATTGCTTCTGCTGGAATCCACATACTAAACTGTCCCACTTGTAGTTTAGTGTTTAATTGTGTTTGTGCGTTTGAAGTAAGAGTATTTATTCTTTGAAATTCTTCATTAGTGACTGTACCATCAGCAATTTTAACTGCATCTATTCCTGTTGCCAAATGTATATTGTCAACAGAACCGTCTACATATTGGTCGGAATCGACAGAATTAGCGGCCATCTTTCCAACTGTTATTCCACTATCTTTTAATCTTAAAGCATCCGAATTAATTTCAATAGTAGAATCATCAACACCAACATTTAGTGTAACATCTCCTGTTGTTCCTCCACCTGTCAAAGCACTACCAGCCACAACAGATGTAATATCTCCTGTCGATAAATTAGCAATAGATTGAGCAGTAACAGTTTTCATTACATTAGAAGCATCCGCATCTTGAATTAAAACTTTATCCGCACCTGCTAATGAACTTGTATGGTCTGCTATACCTGAAATAAATAATCCATCACTTGTTCCAGTAATAGAACTTACTTCAGTATAAAACCCACCGCTTGAATAACCGATTGAAAGAGAATTAGTTTGTTTATCTAATGTGTATAATTGAAAATTATAATTAATCTTATTGGGGTCTGTTCCTGCCGTGACTTCAATTAAAGCAATAGGAATATTACCTGTTGGTAAGTCGGGAACCAAACCATTAGCACCACTTAAAGTTCCTAATGTGATTACCAAAGTGGGTGTATCAGCGTTTGTTATAGAAATTAAATCATAACGAGTATAATTTGGGTGTTGCGTTTGACCCGCAGTTGGTTTTGCGTCTGTCACAGTAGTATCGTATGTTATAGAAATATCACTTGTATGTTTTTTGTATTGCCCTTTTGTTGTAAAGTGAATTGGTTGCGCTAAATTATATTGAGTGTAAGTTCCTGTGCCTGTAATAGTAAAACCTGCATGGCCGATACAAATATCTTCTTTACTATACGCTTCTAATGCCTTTAAAATTCCAGTGTGCATTTTATCTGTTTGGTCTACTAATCCAGTAGTTCCACCCATTGTTGTTATTTTTCCCTGATTTGCTACCATTAATCTACCTCCACCGTAATTATAAACTCTACTTCATCCGAACTTGTAAGTGGTCCTATTCCGTCATAATTAACTCGTACTAATAAAGTATTCCCCGAATCGAATATACCTACTTCCTTAATTGTATTGCCAACATACGCAGAACCCAATATAGTAAATGAAAAATCAATTGAAGTTTCTCCACTTGAAAGGACTTGCCCACTTGCACTTGTAATCGTAGCCTTTGAACCCAAAGGTGAATCTAAGTCTCCCGCATTAGGATTTGTTGAATCCCCGCCCGTCCCCACTTGAAAGTGTGTAAAAGTTGAGATAATATGGTCTTTCAAATTTGTTTTTCCTTCTGTTGTTATCATAGTCCCATCCTCGCATCGAATCCTAATGTGTATGTGAATCCTAATTCTGTTGCAGTTGAATTGGTTTTAGTTATTGTTGCTTTGACAAACTTAACTCGTAATGCCTGTATATCAATATTAGGAGAGGTCACGCTGGTATAAACTTTTTGTTTTGCCCTTCCTTGTAAATTGCGTGTTTCTGAAATCAACATTGTGAATGTATTTGCTAAGTCACGATTATATTCCCCAAGTAATAACTTAGTTGGCATTCCAATATTTTTCTCAATCTCAATAACCATGTAGTCTCCCCTAAATATTCCCTCCGAGGGGTAATAAACTGATACGATATTTCCGGGTTGCAGTAGCGGTATCTTATCACCGACTTCTATTTCTATGGCTGATTGTAGGCTTGTGTATAATTTTAAAAGTTGTTGTGCCTTTTGCGATACCTGTGCATTAGTGACTAATGAAAAATCATATACTTCCTTAGTTTTTGAACCTCGCTTTTTAATTTCTCTATAATTTTTAGCAGTTCCCTTTACACCGTCACCAAATACTATCACTTCGTTAAAGTTATCGTACAGTGATTTATTCTTTTTAATACTCGTGACTTTATGGATATTATTTTCTTCATTAAATTCAATACTTCTATATTCTTTTTCTTCTTCATTTGAAACTACCCGTATAGTATTACCATCTACGGTCAATTTCTTTTTCTTAAACGACAATACATTATTAATTGCAGCATAAGCATTTTCACCTGTAAAATTAGAACCGATGTAGTAATTATTAGAAGTAGTATCTTTTGTATAAGAAATACCAACGGAAGTTAAAATATCATCTGCAACATCTTCCACTTCAACACTAATATTAAATGGAACACAAATACCTACTGATTTAGGTTTAAAATTAGGGTTTTGTGCTGTGGTTATAGATAAAATACTACCAACAGAAGGAGTTCCTTTCATTTCTTTCATATCTGCAAATTCTAAAATTTTACTGGAAGAAACAAACATAGAAGTTCTTAATGAATTAACCCCGTCTGTCATTAAAATATCGTATTCACTTCCAGTAGGAAAACTATTAGTAAAAGAAATATCACTGGAAGTTCGAGGAATTAAGTAATTACCACCGCCACCATCAGGTTCTATCATTGTGTATAATGATTGTATGCCACCCTTGTTTATACCTGCGGAATAAAAACCATCTTCAACTATCTCTTCTCCCCTTGTTGCAGTAGTAATAGGAATATGACTCATCATTTCATTAACTCCCGGCTTTTTAGTATAAAGATAAGACGCTTTATTTAAATGTATTTCCTTTGGTGAAAAATCATAGGTGCATTTTTGATTTATTTTCATAAGTGATAATTTACCATTGGGAGTAGAACTTGCATTGTCTATTTTTAAATAGTGTTTAAAAACGGTAGAAACACTACCTGTGGAATCATCCTTAGCAACAGTGTGTGAAATAATTTTATGTAATGTATTATTACCTTCTAAATAATATCCTGTAAGATTATTAGAATAACACAACCATTCATTAGCAGAAGAAGTGCTTCCATTATCTAAGGCATCAATATTAAAGGTAGTTATTAACATTTTTTCAGTAGTTTTTAATCCTGCATCGCCTGAGTGTGTAGCCACTGTAAAATCATCTACATCTATAAATGCTTTAAATAATACTTCGATAGGTCTTACACCTGCAAAATTGCTCCCCCCTAAATTATTTTCATAAATACCTGTCGCAAATCCACCAGCATTATCCCCATGAACAATTATTTCTAAACCATCTACATCATACGCACCATCATTATGAGAATAACCCCCTACTTGTATGTCATAATATTCTATTTTATTAGGTTCAACTGCATAAATACCACCGGTTGCTTTACAATTTATTCCACTACCTAAAAAGTTTGAACCTGTGTTTAAACCAAAATGAGGAATATCCATAATAACCGGATATAAATTTTTAAATGCAAAGGCGTGTCCTCTTTTTGAATCTTGAATAGCCCTTACAGGAAATAGCCTTTGAGATGAAGTCACTACCGTTGTAGAATCTTCGTAAGCGGTAAGTGTACAATCTGTTTCATTTGAATCACTCCAGCCGGGACTTGATGGGCTTGAAGCGTGTTTCGAAAATGTTAATTGGGTATCTGTCACTCCCGTTAATCTTAAAAGAGTTTCACTATAAGTCGCATCCGAGCCTACAACTAATTTAAACATACTTTGTGTAGAGCCTGTTTTAATTTCGTGAAAAGTTTTACATGTTCCGTCAGAATTAAAAAATTGTAATGCCTTTCCATTTGTAATAGTCATTACATCGTCGTTAAAATTAGCATCAAAATTCCATCTAAAACGGTGAGTCACTAAACCTACTGTGACTTCATTAGGTGAAGTCGCACTAAAATGCTTACCTTCTGTTGCGGAACCGGGAATATAAGGAACTTTAATAATACCATTAACATTGTTAAGTGTTCCAGCAATAGTGGTTGTATCAACATTAAGTGGGAATCTATTTTCTTCAGCAATATCATTACTACTACTATCTTCAAATGCTGCATCGTTAGTATTTCCATCCCCAATACCAACCAAAGCCATAGTTCTATTATAGTTGTGATTTATAACCCCGTCACCATTATCTACTTCTGTGACACTTATAATCGGGAAAGAATTAATATTAGCCCCATGAATTTTTTTAGTAAATGCTTTACTCGACTCAGCCGCCAATTTAACTGTCACATATAACTTTGAACCAGAAGTATAACCTACACCTGTACTTAAACCAGCCAGAGCAGTTACAAGGGTCACAGTATTATTATTCACACTCGCAACTTGCCCTATTAACAGCGGAACTCCATATACAGCCCTATTTAATCCGTGATTTTCGGAGTAAGAATCATAAGGGTCTGTATATAGGGTAAAAATATAATCACTACTATACCAACTATCGTCATTTACTGCAATAGTAGCACCTGCTGAAATATTAGAAGTAAGTGTAATGTCTATTGGACTAAAACCAGATTCCGGAAAACTTTTAACAATTTGAACATTTGCATCTGTTCTTAATATTGTTGAATTTAAAATAGTAGAAAGGTTTTTACCACCTCTATTATCGAATTTATAGTGTTCATAATCTACTTCATTCATCATCATATCAAATGTCACATCTGTTAATCTTACAAGATTCATTCTTCGCATATCTCCTTTAGATGTTTGAATCGCTTGATAAAAATAATCATCATCTAATTTGTTTTTAACTGTTGTAGAACCCGCCCAATTAGTGTGATTAAATGTTGTTTCAACACCTTTAGGTTCTCCTTTAAATACGACCCCGTAATCGGAAAGTGTTCGACTATAAGTTCCACTTGTAAATCCTATGTTGTCCGGATTTTTCTTACTTTCGGGGTATATATCTCCAATAGAAAACAAATGCAGGGGGCCGGAATAATTATCATAAAGTTCATATAAATTTTTAAATATTGTAGAGGCACTTATCCCATTATTATCTGTTTGTAATCTTCTACCATAGTGATATATGGAGTTATGAAAAATAGTAGGATAGCGAGTAATTTCATGTGTCCTTGAACCTACAACAGGAAATAGACCTGTTCTTTCTGTTGGTAAGTCTAATCTGTAAGAATCGGTATCATCCTTATGTTCATCAGCCGTAGGTATTCTTCCTATATTTGCCCTATACCCCGAAGCATAAAAATTATAATTACTATCTTTTTCATAAAAATCATTGTGCATTGCCTGTCTAGAAATATTAGTATCAGTATTGGTATTAAAAAGTTTTCTTGTTAATCTACCTGCACATTTATTTACATATCTCCAAATGGGTGTATTAAACCTTAAAGCGTATTGACTATTAACTGTGTGAGCAAATAAAGGGTCTTCTTCAAATTCATTATTAAATGTCTTGGGGGATTTATCTGCATTTATTTCTCCATGTAGTAAATGTAAAAAACCTCCATCGGGCATACCCTGTCCGTTAATTAAATAAATATTATTATTTTTTCTACTTGCTTGGGCCGTTCCCGAAGTTTCTAAAAAGGTGTCTAAAAGATTATCTGTTTCTATTCGCCCTACTACAATAGGCGAAACATAACCTATTTCGTGTAAAGTCAATCCATCCTTAGTATCAACCGAATTTAATACAGGAAAATCTACCATTGAAGAAATAGTATTATGGTCGAAATCAAAACCTAAAGGTGAATCAAAATATGTTGTAGAGTCATTAATCGTATTTAAAAGATTATCAATATCTATTCCATTCGTTTCTCCCCCACTTCCCAAAGCACTTAACCTTTCAGTGTCCGAATAATTAGTTCCATCAAAATTAAAATATTTACCAGTAGTAAATACTGCACCTTTATCAGCAGTTCCAATTAATGTAGTGGCCCTTTCCGTATTTCTTAATGATGATTCTAATGTCTTACCTGCTATTAACGCTCTACCCGCCTTGTATATATCTACTGCAAGAGAAGTACCGCCTACAAATGTAGTATGTTTTTGTATATAAGAATCTTTGACTAATGTAATTCCTGTTCCAGAAACCGATTTTACTGCCCCTAAAAGATAATAAGAATCTATGCCGCCCTTTGTTCCCTTTAAATATAAAACATCGCCAAAAACAAGTCCTGTGACAGTATCAGTGGCTGTAATAACTGTACCTGAAATAGAAGATACATCTTCTCCTGTATCAGTATAATTAGTATTAAAGGGGCTAAAAGTTGAATAAATATATTCTTGCGAGTAAGTGTAATTATGATTAACGGGTGTATTTAAAAGAGTGGCTATTTCATCCCTACCACTTATTGACAATTTAAAAGCACCCGTCGATTCTACACTTGTTTCCTTTGACTCCACCTTTCCTTCGAAAACAGTTTTAGATACTATTAGATTACCACTTAGGGGACTTGTATATGTTTGATAGTAAGGTGAAGAGGGTTCATTAATTAAAGTCACATAGCCGTTATTTTTATCACCCTTAGAAATATTTAATGTTCTACCGTAATTTGTTCCTTGAATAGAGTATTCCAAATTATAAATATCCGATTCTGTTTCAGTTATTGTAATACCATTTCTCGTTATTGTAGTTCCGTCGTATTCTGTATCAATTTCGTGTCCTATTAAAATTGTTCCAGTGACTCTTGAATAAAATTTACGATAGGCGGTTTTATCCGAAAAGGTATGAACTGATGCCGAACCCGACCAAAAGTTTGAAGTCACGGCTCTTGAATTAGAAATAGTTATTGTTTGCACACCATCAACCGGTGCAGTAATTTTTGTTGCATTGCCTTTTAAACATTCATAGTAATATCCATCTACAAAAAAAGGTTCCCAAACAGTTGTATTAGAATCATATAATAAAGTTCTTAAATCTTGTCCTACTAAAAGTCCCGTGACTTCTATCGTAGTGCTACTTTTTCTACTAAAAACTCCGGGTAATACGCCTTCCGGAATAGTAGAAACATTTTGAGTATGAATAATTTCTTTAATTTTAATATTTTCGTAGTCACGAATCTTATGTTCAAGTATTCTTTCAGTATCATAATACTTTGCTTCAAATTGATTACCTCTCGTTGTGACAGTTTTAGAAGTATTTAAATGGTATGGTGTCGAAAGTAATTGTGTTCTTTCAGGCGAATCTACAAATCGTAAGTAAGTATTTAATCCTGCATCCGAATCGTAAATATTTAAAGATGATTGCGCCCATGTTGCTTTAGCAAATGTGTAATTACTTCCTACTGCTGAATAAGAATTGATGCCTTTGGGTTGTGAAACATCATCATCGTTGGACCTGTTCACATCTACAATAACCGCAGTATGTGTAAAAAAAGATTTATCTAATAGTTTATCCGAAGTAATAGGGGCTGTTTTAAATATACTTACTTGAGGGCCGGTAGAATTAGTGCTTGTCTTTAGGGCTGTATATTTTGTATTAGGTTCTAAACTGCCCCCTTCATAAAAGTAAAAAGTCGGTCTACTTACATTTACATATTTGTCATGTCTTTCTTCTGTTGTGTCTATATCATTTAATAACCCATAACCAACTGCTACAACATTATCAGTTTTTTCCGGCCCTTGATATATTGCGACTTTAGTTCCAGCAGAAATATTTTCCTTTAAACTTGGTGTAAAATCAAAGTTATAAAAATTTCCATCGTAGAGCGTTTCTTCTGTAATTTTAGCAACATGATGTTTATAAACATTATCTGCATAGATTACAATAAAATAATCTCTCGTACAACTACTACTACCCAACAAATGAGAAGTTCCCGTTTCCTTAATACCGTCAGCAGAACCTGTATCTATAACAACTCTATAATTAGTGCTATCAAATTTATTTTCAGCATAACTCGGCACTGTTGTATTTTTTGGATAAAGTCTATTTACGAGACTTGAGCCGACCACATTACTTCCAACCGAAGGCCCTGCTACTTCATCCGAATGTATTTCATAACAATGTATTCCTAATGCGGTTGTATTTGAACCTGCTTCTGTAATAATATTAGGGTTAACAGATGTATTACGATTAAAGGTCCCAGCCGCTATATTTGAACTCGGTGAAGCAGTAAAATCCGTAGGAATTGCTTGACCCTCGTTAAGTACAAAAACATCGTCAGCCATCTAAATTAGCCTCCTCAAAATCAAGATATAAAAGTAAATCTCTGTAATTTGGCATAAGACTATTGATACTTCTAAACGCCGATTTATACTTACTTACCATAGATATTTCGTGAAACTCACCCATAAACTGCGACCGTCTACGACGCTCTTCCACATAATCATCAGGGTTTTGACCTAAATAAACATCTGAGGGGTCTAAAGAAAAATTACCACCTGCACCATGCACTCCGTCTTTAACCAAATTACCGTTATAAAAAATACTTATTTTTCCAGAATTTCTATATGAAACCGCTATGTGATGAGCAGTTTCTACATAAGCGGGGTCTTTAGGTAATTCATCAAAAATATGTTCTCCGTTTGAAGGTGCATTTACAATACTATCTATCGTAATATCTCTTCCACTTACAGCAGTAATAGTTCCTATTAATAATCCTTTGTCTGTATAAATTTTTTGCCCTTTTCCGTTATAAGAAGGTGCGATAAGTGTTATGGTATTAGAAGAAATTGAAGAAACTGTATAAAGATTTTTATGTGCTATTGGAGTGTGACCGTTATAAACAAAATCGGAAGAATTTCCTTGAGAATGGTTATCATCTACTCTTGTAGCACTAATAACTGTATCACTTGTAATAGAAGTTGTAGTGCTTCCAATTGTCATAGAAACCTTTACTGCGTATTCAGCAGGTTGATTAAAAGCGTGTGTAGTTGTATTATCTAAAGAAATAGTTAAATTTGTATTATGGAATAAAGTCATAGAAACATCATGCCTTCTATTATCCGTCACTGTAGAGGTAATTGGCATATAAGCCGCCCCCTTTGTATGTCTTGATAATACCTTGTCACTTGCTGAATAGGTATTTGTAGCCGAATTACCATTTACATCATAAGGTGTCACAAGCATTTCAATTGTAAAGTCTCCACTATTCCCCCAAAGGCCAACTTCCTGTAAAGGTATATTACCATCATTATCCTTATGTTGAATCTTAACATACCCATCACACATTGCAGGAAACTGCAAAGACTTCTTATCTTTCGAGTATATCGTTTGCATAGTAATCAACCAAGTGGAGTAAAGGCTTGTCTAAAGGAAAAGTTAAATGTAAGGAATGGAGAGCCGGGAAGAAAATCAGTAGAAAAGTTTTCAATGAACCCTGTAATGCCTTCAAATTCAGTAGTAGAAGGAGAAGGCATAGAACCGCCACCGATAGTATTTGCTCTATCTAATTCTCTCGAATGATAGGAAAAGGGTAGTAAAGGTAGGTCTTCTAATTTTGTAGTTTCAGTCACACCTGTATGATAAGCATAATCATCCCCTACACGGGATGGATAAAGAATTACAAGTTCTGTAAGATTTTGATGTTTCTGTGCAAATGAAGAATCTACGGATGCGTGAATTAATTGCGCCACTTCGGGTGCTGTCATAACTACTGATTTTGTTGTAGTGTTATCATACTGTTTTACAATGTGTTGCTCAGTAATAATCCCTGTCACATTTATAGTTTTATTAGCAATACCCAAGTCAATCGCCATTGTAGTTGACTCTCCTGTAATTAAACCCGACAAAGGAATAGGAATAGGAGCCACGCTTCTTGTTGTAGATATTCCCACAGTTTCTGCTTTTAACATAATACGATTAGTAATTGAACCATCTCCCGCATCTCCACGAGAGGCAAAATTTAAGAAAACTGCATGGTCAGCACCGTACCCTGTTTGTCCCGCATTTGCCATTAAATCCTTTGTGCTTAGTGTCATTTAATCATCCTCTCATTCCCGTAGGTGAAAATCTATTCATACGCATAGAAATCTTTTGTCCTATTTTATCCGCAAGTTGATTTAATTCTTGGTCGGAAGCACCTACTCTTCCGTTAACATGGACATTGATTGTAGTTCCCATAGAACCACGAGTATTTGTGTTATTTATAACAGAACTTCCACCGGGAAGTAGAACTGTTTCAGGTCCATTTTCTCCCACTAAGTAAGAACCTCCTAATAAATTTGTTCCACCGGAAGCCATACCATCTCTTGCTCCAGCAAGTGCGCCTATACTTCCTCCAATTCTAGCACCTAGAATAATACCAGCACCTGTCCCAACACCTCCCGTAGCAACACCAGCAATTAAACCTCCAGCAATTCCACCTAAAGCGGCTCCACCAATACCACCGGTTAATGCTCCAGCAAGTGCGTTTCCGGTATTATCTTTAAGATTATCAAGAGCCTCAAGAGCAAGCGCACTCACTGTATAAAATGCTCCAATTAGTAGAGTAAGTGCGCCTCCTATAACACCCGTTAGAAGTATTACTGCTCCCTTTAAAATTATTCCTCCAATGCCCCACAAAGTTCCTACCAAACCTATTCCTATTTGCTTTAAACCCTCAAAAATCTTTGACCCATCGCCAGAAAATAAACCACCAAAAAAGTTCTTAAGTCCTGATATTAACATTGGGAAATACTCAACAATATAACCAACAGAAGTCATAAAGCCTCCACCCATCCATTTTAATAAGGTTTTAAGATAATCAAATACCTCGCCTGTTTTAGTGAAGAAATCTGCCTTTTGTAACATATAGAAAATTATACCAAGAGTTGTAATAGCCAACAACCCATATTTCAAGAAAGTCACACCAAGTTTAAGCATATTACCTAACATTTTTAAATTACCTTTGTTAAAAAACATTTTTAACCCCGCCTGAATACCTCTTAATTTAGTTATTAAAACTAATTTAATCTTTTCCACCTTTTGCATAAATTTTTCATGGGGTGTCAAGTCTGTAAAAGTTCTTGCTCCTCTTCTACCGCCAACTCTAAACCCCCTGCTTCTGCTTCCTCTTATTAAACTTTGAGAATTATCAGCAGAAATTTGAATTTCCTCAGTTACATCTGAAATAGCATCTGAAAATGCTTCCATCCTCGCTTCTATAATAGACAAGTTAGCCTTCGCCT
>Ga0181416_1000214_pt1 | contig 15685 bp, 28 predicted proteins | sample 39SPOviralmetaG_FD_130141 | JGI IMG/M metagenome (GOLD analysis project Ga0181416, IMG submission 130141) | Marine viral communities from the oligotrophic San Pedro Time Series (SPOT) site, San Pedro Channel, CA, USA - 39 SPOT_SRF_2013-01-16 | ecosystem: Environmental > Aquatic > Marine > Strait... | reverse complement strand
TTGTATGATACCCTATCTACCCAAAACCGAATTTTCATATCATGTTTTGGAAAAAGCAAGAGCCGAAGTTCGTAATCAAAGTTAAACAGAACCGCTACGAAAAGTTCATCATTGACGAACTACGAGTAAGCGCAGATACTCAAGAAGAACTTGAAAAAGAACTCATTTTAGCCTTGAAACAAATCACTCAACAACTTCAGGAGATGAACGCATGATGAACATTGGCCCTGTTGCACCTTTAGGTCATGGCTTTGTTGAAAAGCCATATACTAATTGTAAATGGTGTAAAGCAGACCTTGACCCAAACCAACACATGATGTATTATTGTGATACCGCTTGTTACTTTTCTCAAAATAAAACAGGTGAATTAATTCAAACGCATTATGTCGCAAGGGAGGAAGAAGAATGAATACAGATTTAGAAGATACAGCAAGAAAGGTAGAAATGTCCGTACATGAGGTTCTCGCTTTTATGAGTAAAGAAGAACTCATTGATAAAATTGTGGAATATATGCAAGGGTGGAACAAGGTCGCACTTGTAGATTTCTTAGGAGAAGAAGTCTATGGTGACGATTCTGCACCAGCCTTACTTGAGGAAATTATTAAGGCTCATCGAATTAACCCCTTTGATTAGGGAAATGACGCGAGTGGTGGAGGGTGGAAAAGTAAGGATTAATTGGTTATTAATTCGCATAGGTACTTGTTTTTAGAACTTTAAAATCTATGGATTATAAAAGGATTATCTGTCCTATGATACTGACCAACCTAAAAGACGATTGGGTGAGAGGCCCAAAACCTTTTCAATTGCAGGTTTATCCCGTAAAAATACTACAACTTGTTGGCTCGTTTTTCGTATCACTGAAAACTCGGATTAAAAGATGGCGGCTGTGAAAGGTCGGTCTTTGGTATTTACCTGCGTCCCTTTTTACTTTTTTTTCATTAGGGTAGTTATACAAATTATAGACTACCATATGGTAGGCGATAGCATTCTACCCTCGGTAGGGGTGAAAAAATTGTTTAACGAAGATGAAGAGTGATTCTATCACTTCATTTTTTCTTACCATATGGTAATATGCGGAACAATAAGGTCCGGTACAATATACCCCCCCGTGAGGTAATTGCTAATAAAGGATTTTTTGACCCACCCACTAACCGCCCTAATCCTTTATTATTAATACCATATGGTAAGGAACAAAGTGACGCAACCTGAGATTAAAGACACTTCGTTGTGAAATGTACTCGGCAGAAATCAAAAATAATTTTAACCCACCCTCTAACCACCCAATTATCTTTAATTTCCTTGAGACATTTAATCTTGAACCATATGGTAAGGAAACATAATGTTTTTTATGTTGAGCGAAAAGGAATGTATGCGAAGACTAATACATTCTTTGAGCGGTAGGGCTATCAGCCCAATAGAAAGCGTTAGTATTTCGCAACCTGACGAGGACCGTAAAATACATCTGCTTTCTGGTAGAGATTTTAACCCACCCTCGAACCACCCAATCTCTACCAGACGCACAGTATTTTACTTTGCTTCGCAACCATATGGTAATAATAATGAACAAGGAGTTAGAGAGTATTCACTGAACAATACTCTCTACGACGCTGTGAGTATATATCCTTAACTAAATTTACTAAGGAATTTTAACCCACCCTCGAACCTCCCTTCCATATGGTAAGGAAGTATGACGCAACCTGAAAGGTTCGTCGGCTTCGCCACTACAAGAAAAATATTAACCCTCCCTCAACCACCCTATTTTTCTTGTAAGTCTACGCCTCCTTACCATATGGTACAATATCGAGCAAGGCGAGGAAAATTAGCAGGAACTGTTTTGACGAGACAGCGTTAGTTTATGTGCCTTAAAAAAAATAAAAATTAAGATACATTTACCCACCCTCGAACCACCCGTATCATATGGTTGTACTTGGCGTGACATGTAAATGTATAGCCAAATCAGTACACCCCACCTATATATAAGGTTTGAAAAACTAAACTTTAATATGATATTGTCTTTCCCACCCTCTAACCACCCACACTATCAGACAAAAGTTTACTTTTTCGTCTATTGACATAGAACCATATGGTATGAAATTTGTTATTACCCCGACCTAAAGAAAAGGGCCGAAGCCCCCTTCTTGTTTATTCTTCATCTTCATTCAGCATCAGTAGTCACCTTCAATAATAACAGCCTTAATTTGACCCTCTTCTTTCAGTTCTTCATAACAGCCTCTACAAAGGTTCCCAAATTCCGGTAATGTCATAATCACCTTTGTTGAGCCACATTCATATCCTTCACATTTCATGGTTCTCCAGCCCCATCTAGTTCTACTGTTGCTTCAACCCAACATGGGGTGCATAGACCATCAGTTTCAACTTTATCATCACACGACAGTTCAATAGTACACATCTTACACTTTGACATGGTATTATCATAAATCAAAACACCATAAGGTAGTTCACAAATTTTCCTTACCATATGGTTCACTTTGGGAATTTTTTTATTTAAAAAACATTAAATACGCAAAGCCTCTATTTATTTTTATGAAAGACTTTATGAAACCGGCTATGCGCCAACACAAAAATACCTTATATTTGCCCTCAATGTGGGCATTAATGGATGAATTTGATAAATTATTATTCATATGGGACCAATTTGACCAACTTTGGCGCAACTCATACCCCCCTCCAGCAAAAAATCAAGAAGAATTAAGTATTTTACTTGCTCATATGGCCGAAACTCGCCAAAACTGTAAAACTTTATATAGACATTGCGAATTAGACTGTAATAGTTGGAGTGCATTACAAGATTTACCTTTGGATAACCTCGTAATTCGCCAAAAGGGGAATACACTTGACAAAGAAGACTCAAATAAGAAATAAAGTAAGGCGAAAAAAGGGTGAACCAAGTAAAAAGACTGAAAAACTAAGACCTAATAAACCAAATTATCAAAGAAAGAAAAGGGGAAGATAAATAATGATGAGTAATATTCGCTGGGAATGGAATAAAAAAGAAAAATTTTTTTTCGCTAGTCCCAAAAAAATTCCCGGTCATTTTTTCAACAAGGCGGTGTAATAATGGGTTGGCAAGATATATTAAAAATAGAACTGAGGCCTAAAGATGTTAAGCGATTAGGAGAAAGATATGCGTTAATGGATTTGTATGAATCTAAATTAATGACCCAAGAAGAATATGATAGATTGCCAGATATAGGAGATGGGAAAAAAATTAGCGGTAATTTACCACCAACGAGCAAAAAATCCTATCATCTTAGATTATCAGCATTTTTAAAAGAAAATAAAGATTCTCCTATGACTATGGAATTGGAAAAATATCGTAAATTTCATTATGCGATGTATATTAGATTACGAAGGGGGGCTGAAGCCCCAAGTCCAACCTTAGAATTATTTCGTGTGTCAGGAGTGGGCTACTCTCCGGGAAAAAGATTAACCCGAAAAAACAGAAACCCAAAAGGTCCATCGAAATATACCCCAGTTTCCCAAATCATTGTTGATTATTTTACACTCTATAACCGTAAGTTTGGCCGTAATCCCACTTTACAAGAAATAGCAAATGAAGAGGATAGACCCCTTACAGTAGATGAAATTGAATCGTTTAAAAGATATTCACAGGGTAGGTGATTAAAATGGGTTGGCAAGATATATTAAAATCAGCAGCGAGTGATTATGATAATCTTTTAGACAAATTAGTAGATAATGTTCATTTTTTTAACCCTGATATAGAAAGAAGTGTAATTGAAGGACCATATATAAGGACACGCGACGACAAAACATATTTGGTTACAAATATTCTAAACCCGTTAATAAAAACCTTAGAGTTTATGAGGGCCGCTAAGGATGATTTAGAATTTCGTCAGCGTTCTGAGGTTAACGCAACTGTTGAATATAATTTTGAAATGTATGGATTAAAATGTTCTATTGTTTTTGATATTCATACATTAGGTGTAATTGCCAGAGACAATCATATTAAAATAGGAAAAAATCTCAAAGTATGTGTGAGGCCCAGAGGAACTATGACAAAGGGGGATTTTTTAACTACCTTAGTTCTTGGAATAAGAAGTAATGCTATCCCTAATATAATGAAATTTGTTGCTTATACTTTGGAGACTGGTTTTCTGTATGGACCAGCCCGTAATAAGTTGAACATTATTTATGATTACGATGAAGAAGAGTATAAAATTGCATATGTTGAATATTTAATAGAATCTGAAAAGGTAACCGGCGACGAAGAGGATAGATGGGCGAAAATCCTAAATCAGGTTCATATTGCGTCCTTAGATTCATTCATGTTAGAACAGGGAGTACCAAAAGAGGTTTTAGGGAAGTGGTAATATGGATTGGCGAAATAAATTAAAAAAGGATATTGTTTCTCATACCGCCTTAACAACAGGTGTTGAACCAAAGGGTGCTTTTAAAATAGACGAAAGCCGTATAGTAGAAATTATGGGAAACTATTTGGAAGAATACCGTAAAGAAATAACACCTTATCATTTGTGGAAAACTATGGTTAAGGAATACGGTAAAACTCTTAGGTCAGAAGTGGAAGAAATTATACGGGTAAGTCCAAACACTACAATAAGACAGGCTTTAAAGGAAGTTCACACAAGAAAGAGATGGTTAAAGTTTATTTTAAAATACCAAACTACCGATAAGGTAAAAAGATTGACGAGGAGGAAAGAATAATGGGATGGTTTGATATTCTTAAGGCTGGACAATGTTATCAATCAGCATACGATTATGTTTTTAATGAATATATGAAGGATAATAAAACTAGCGTTCTTCTTGTTCACGCTAATGTTACAGGCACAGGTGGGGAAGTAGTTGATTGTCAATATGGACACGCTTTTGTTCTTGATGGGGATATGGTAATAGACACTGAAACAAATGTTAGAATGCCTTATGAGCGTTATGTAGATTTAGGTCAAGTCGTTGATGAAGTAATATATTCAGCGATGGAAGCACAGCAATACGCATTAGGTTCAGGTCATTATGGTCCGTGGCATGATGGTTTAGTTACTCCCGATGTATTAGAAGAAATTAAATTGGACATAAAATATATGAAGGAGATGGGATATTGAGTTGGCGAGATAAACTAGTAAAAGCAGACTCGAATGAAAAGGAAAAAAAAGACCTCTTTAAAAATCTAAGAGATGAATTTGAAAAAAATGGATTTAACATTTTTGTACCTAAAAGCGTATTTAGTTTCTATACTTATATAGATATTGGGGGTCAAGGTCTACCTTTGATACAAGATAGAATTTTTCCCCAGCAAGTCGCAGACAACCACTCCGATTCCTTAAAATTTTCTGACGAATTTGTAAAAAAATATGTAGATTCATTTTTAAGGTCAATGCAATTTCTCAAAGGAGTTACATCAAGTGAAGGGGTGACGGTTAATAAAAATTTCAAAAAAGACTCCAAAGAGATGGAAGGTTTTGATGTAGTTGGAAAATCAGGTGTTAAATATTTTGTACGAACAGACAGAACTAAACAATCAAGATGTAGTGAAGTTTATGTAGGAAAACGAAAAGATATTTTGTGCATTGAAATGGAGAACCGCACATTACCAATTGGTGATAATATAGCGAGTCTTATAAGTGTGTTATTGGAAGATAATAACCCCGCTTTAATTGGTTCTGAAGAATCCTCCGATGAACAAGAACCTCTACTCGAAGGTTTAAGAGATGTTGTTCGTGGTGGTGGTAGTTATAAATGTATTCTTTGTGAAACTGAAAATTATGCAACTGTTAAAGATACTAACGAAGATGACATCTTTTCTTGTAAAGAGTGCGGCGTAGAAAGTATTTTGACAATTACTTATGAACCTTTAATGTCAATTTACCAAGATGACTTAAGGTTACAAATATTAAATGATTCTGGGGAAAGGACATTTATTGATGATTTAAGGGGTTATAACAGTATATTTAATTATCATGGTAAAACTGTTGATGGTGTTGAAGTAGATTTTATTAAGAGAACACAAACCGGTTACCCAAACTCTGCTATTCAATATTTAACTATGGAAAAAGATGGAGATGGTAAAATCGGAATCTTGGGTTATTTATCATCAACCGAAAAAATAGAGGACGCAAAAATTTTATCAGATGAATATGGTCTTTTGGTGGAATTAGATAAGGGTCAGATAGCGAAAGGTAGTCCAATTTATAACGCTGAAAATCTAAGAGAATTAATGCCTAGATATAAAGATTTCAGTTTATTTACTAACACTACTATTAAGGGTTTTTTACAAAACACCTATCTGGAAACCGGAGCAAGAATGTCTCAATTTCTAGAACTTATACATAAAATACACGGAACTGCTATTCTTGGTTTGGCAGTTGAAACTGTATATGATATAGAACCAAATTACGATATTTCTAAAATTAAAGAAGACACAAATATGCTTAATTTAAGTTGGGATAATGCTGTATTAAATGGAAATTATGAATTAATTCAAGGGAAGCCTGATGATAGTGCATATGAGTTCTACAAACAGAAGGACTTAAGTAGTAAATATGACCTCCCATTAATTATGAAGTGGGAAGATTACCTCAAAAAATCAGGTGACAATGTAGATGATTGGGAATCTGCATTAAAGTCATTTATCGCTGATGGTAAAAAATTGGGAATACCCTTGTCAGTAATGGAATTATTAAAGTTGGCTAAAGAAGCAACGACTTCGCAAAGCGAAGGTTTTGAAACATTACATCGCCCTACCTTCAGTGAGGAGGAAGAGGAAGATGTTTGAGTGGGATAAAGAAAAAGCCCTTGCCCTTCTTGAAGCATATAAAAAATTTTGGGGGCCAAGTAAAAATCCGGAATATGGCATTACAGGAAAACCTGATGCGAGTACCGGAAAAACAAATTCTAAGTCAGTTTATCAAACTGTAAAAAATCATGGCTACACGGCTAAGGGTCGTGCAAGTCAAGGAGCCTTTGTCGGAGCAGGTGCTATATTAGAAAACTTAGAAGAAATTATTGAAGAAGAAGTATTCTTAGAAGATGACTTAGATGATATTGAACAATTGTCTAAATTATTAAATACACTTGAAACTAAAAAAGACCGCAATCCTAGAAATATTAAATTCCGCACAGTCATATCATTTGAAAAACCAAAAGGTGAAGATGATGAACCTAAGATTAAAAGAGGGTTTGTTCGAGGTCATTTTTTAACTCCCGCTTATTGGGAATTTAGACAGTGGAAGGCAAAAAAGGATGGTGCATCTTTCCCTTCTAAAAAACCCGACCCTAAATGGACAGCACTTCCTAAAGGTAGTGGGGATGGACCCATAGGAATCGCAGAACCTCCACTTTGGCAAGCAATTTTTTCTAAAGAAAATAGTCTAAGAAAACTTATTGATGATATTAAAGTTCTCATGGAAAAGCAACAGCCTGAAGAAGTTAGCATAGATATTAATGCAAATTTGGGTCCTAATTCAGCAGAAGCCTTGTCTAATATATCAGGAGTACAAAGGGCAATTAAGGAAGTTATGGGAAATGCTAATATTTACGCCCGCAATTCAAAGGTAGTAATTAAGGATAGATTGAATCAGGCTATATCTCAAAAACAGATTTCTGTTAATCCTGCCGACCTACAAATACTTTCACAAAATTGCACATTGACAGTGAAAGGTGAAAAGGTAGAATTACAAGAAATTGTTAACTATGAACAAATTACATCTTTGCAGATTAAATTTCCTAAAAATAATAAAGCATTGAATAGATTAATAAGGGCTGTAATGGGAGAAGAAATGAATACTTATGATTTATCAAGTCTCACAGGATGGGAAGGAAGTGCAGGTATTACTCTCAAACAACTTGATGCGATTAAAGCGGCTAGTAATTTAATGAAGGTGTTAAAATGAATAGTAGTAGGATTCCCAAAAATTTTCAAAACCGTAGTGGTGGCTGGTGGTCTTCCCTACAATCTAATGATTCAAAAAGGGTAGAAATTATAGAAGAACTATTGGATGAAGCCCAAGATAAAGAATTGTCGGAATTAGTAAATAGATTCTTAGAAAGTTATAATGAAAATGTAATGAATATGAGTGTCACTAGATTAAATACTAAAATGTATATGTTAGCATTCCATTTTACAGATATGCCTACTGCTTCAACTCTTATTTATCTCGACCCACTTGAATATCGTACAATGAATGAAGAAACTTTTAAAAGACAATTAAGGAGGATTGTTGCTCGTGCGGAAAATTCGTAAGTCCTGCCCTCTATGTAATCATCCCGATAGGGATAATTTAGAAATTGAAATTCTTGAAGGTCGTATGGAAGTAAATACTCTCGATAGGGAAGAAGGGTGGAAAGCGGGAACTACGAGAAAACATATGCAACAACATTTGAATGCTTACCATGATGATTCGAATGATAAATGTGCCTTGTGCGTAGCAAGTAATAGAAAGGATTTGGAAGCGGCAATTGTAGACGGACATATGAAGCCGAGTAAAGTGGCCGCATATTTAGAAGTCGGTGTGGATTTAATTAATTTACATATGAAAAAGCACCTCAAACCTATCGTACAACAATCGGCGGCTTTGGATGTAGCCCGTGTAGAATTAAATGAAATTGAATTACTTTCTCAAAATGTTCAAATGCTTCAAGGTAAGATTCAACAATTTATTATAGATAACGATGATTTAGATTTTAAGACAGTGGATTCTTTGGTAAAACTTAGTAAAGAAATTCGTGAGTCGCTAAAGTATGCGCTGGAATTTAAGGGTAAATTAGTACATAAGCGAGAGGAAACAGTGGTGATTCAACAGATTGAAGTTATACAAAAGGTTCTTATAGAAAGATACCCCGAAGTATGGACTGAGATACGAGATGATATAGCGGAGAGATTAGCATGAATTGGAAAAATATACTAAAAAATAAACCCTTTTACGGGGATAAAGAATGCCCAAGATGCGGTTCAAAAATGATGACTACTTTTCCTAATAAAGCGGCTTCACTAACAGGTAAAGACGAAGTTTCATATTGTACTAAATGCGGATATACTGAAGATGAAGGCACAGAATCAATAGATAGTCCAAGATAAGGAGAGATTACAATGAGTTGGGAAAATATATTAAAAAGAGATGTGTATGAAGGTGACCCTAAAATGGATGAATATATGAATAAATCAGTAAGAGAATTTTATGATTGGTTTATGGCTGTAATGAGTGGAAAAAAACACCCTAAAGGTAGCGTTCACGATAATAATTTAATGTATATTTTTATGAACCATGTCAAGAGAGCCTTTGAAGATGATAAAAGTTCAAGGGAATATCAAATCGCAAACAGAATGTTTGAAACTTCTTTAGAAAGAGGGGACTTAGTAAATGAACTTTATGAACTAATTTCTTCAAGAATTGCTTCGGAAGATAGTCAAGTAGAATAATAGGGTAGATTAGCATGAGTTGGTTTGACATTCTAAAAATTAAATTCAAACCGGTAGACCGTGATAGACCTGCACCTAATATTAAACTAAGACCTGATAAAACAGCCGATGGTACTTATGATTATAGGACTGATTCAATAAATATTTCACCTAATCCCAATGTAACTCCCGAAAAAATAGCGAACACATTAGCACATGAAACAACTCATCAAGCGCAATATAATACGGAACCAGAATTAATTGAAACAGCAAAAAAAACTTCGGCCACTTTTATAGAATTTATATCACAGATAAATAACATAGATATAGAGGTATTAGAACATGAAGATTTTATAGCGTTGTGGAGAGAACTGCAACCCGAAATGGAAAGAAATCTTAAGATGTATTTTGAAATGCTTTTAACGATAGAAATACAAGCATATTCAACTTCTTATAATTTAGATGATAGACAATTTAGAATTAAATTAGTAAATACTATGATACAAGATATTACTCAAAGAACAAGGGCAATTAGAAGGATTATGGAAATGAATGATGAAAGATATTCATATGTTGAAACCATACTTGTAGAACTTTTAAATCCTCTCATAGATAGAATAGCGACTTCATTTGTAAGAAGAGAGCAGGTGGAATAATGAAGTGGCAAGACATTTTAAAATACGACGACTTACCGGCTATGTTTGAAGACCTGCGTAGAGAAATCGTAGAATACTTTCCACCTCGTTATATCGGTAATGTGAACCAACCAAATTCAGTTATAGGTATTATATTTAATTTAAGAGATTATTTAGAAAGTCCTATGTATTCCGAACCAAGAACTCAAGGAGTATTACGAACACTAATGAAAAGAATTGGTGAAAAGCAAGACCAATTTACAGAAGATGAGGGACATGATGAAGCCTTTGAAGATGGTAATACTTTATTTTATGCAACTGTCGGTGGATTGATTGATAAAATTAGTGAAGCCTTAGCGGTAAGGGAGGAATATACATGAGTTGGGAAAATATATTAAAGGTGCGAACTAATGAAGAAACACCTGAAAGATTACACGGTCAAGATACCTTTTTAGTCAACGATGATATATACAGACAAGCCGGAGGTAGAATATTAGGAGAAACCGAAGGTGATAGATTTATGGATATTGAAGATATTGAAGAAGCGATAGGTAGAAAATTAACAATTAGAGATTTTAAAAACCATCATTTGAATTGGAAAAGCAATACTAATAAAACATTATTGGATAGAGTTGGTGGATTTAGAGGTCAACAACAATTAGCAGAAAATCAAATTGCAGAAATGCTCGATGACCTGCATAGAGGAAAACCCGTTGATTCACCCCGAATGTATTTTAATATTTTTAAGGTTTTTATGGAAATATTCGGAGATACATCTCGTCTTATCGAAGAAGTAAGATTTGCTTTAAGAACATATATGGATATTCATAGTATAAGGGGTTGATAATATGACATGGCAAAATATACTTAAACTTGATTGGCGTGAAATGCTTGATTCTTATATTACGGAAGACAGTTTATTTGAAAACATTTATAAACATCTTACGAACAGTCTTGGTTATAACGCACCATCGCAAGATGAGGTTATCGACTATTTAGAAGAGAATTACGAAAGACATAAATTATGGACAAACTTATGGAGTGTGAAAGAATGACATGGAAAGACGAGATTAAAAAACGAAGTTTAATGACAATGGGGCCGAGGGATTTTATTACAGCAACTCTATTTCACGATTACGGTATTACACAAGATGTAATTGAAATGGTTGTAGACAAGATTCTATTCTTTAACGCCAGCGAAGACCAATTACAAAGAGCAATGAGCCGAGCAAGTAGGGAGAAAATTTCCCCCCTTCGTGCTTTAAGTTTAATTATGATGGAAGAAAACCCCGTTTAAAATTAGGTGATTATTATGACATGGAAAGATATTGTAAAACAACAAGACCTTAGCGATGCCCAAAAGAGAAGTTTATCGGAAGGTGTTAAGAAAACAGGTGTTTGTCCAAGATGTAAAGAAAGTGTTGTTCTATACAGTATGTGTCCATTAAACTTGAAAGAATATCCAGCAAGACCAAGTTGCCCTATGAAGCAAAAGGAACAATCACGAGCAAGGGGATTTCCAACAAAATTAGACTGAGGGATTAACTTGTGGTTCGATACATTGCGTAAGAAAAGTAAGTCTCGCCGCAAGAAGGGTTCAAAACAGGCTAAGAAAAAAGGCAGAAAGAAAAAGAAATCCAAGACCAAGAAAGACGCTTGTTATCGCAAAGTAAGAAGTCGTTATAAAAAATGGCCTTCTGCCTACGCTTCCGGTGCTTTAGTCCAATGTCGTAAAAAGGGTGCGGCTAATTGGGGTAATTCAAAAAAGAAGTGATAACATGTGGCGGGAAATACTCAAGGAAGAATCCAAATGGATGAACAGTCTTTCTGCGAGTAAGCAAAAACTTCTCGATTCCGAACCTTCTTTTGAAGTAGACATTCCTAAACTTTCATTTCCCGATAACGAAGAGGAACTACCAAAGGTTCTAAAAATCATGGAAGGTCAAGACTTAGATAAAAAAACTATTAACGATTTAGATAAAAATAACCATAAAATGTTGCTCGACATTGTTGGTGAAAAAATGTCCGAATGGGAAGATTTTATAGAAGATGTGGACATTCATACCATACGACTTAAAATGAAATACGGTAGAAAGCGACCATATGAAATCTCGGATAAAATTAAGTCTGTGACAAATACAGACGATACACCTTCTTTTCCAAGCGGCCACGCTATTGAAGCACATGCGTTGGCTAAAGTTCTCGGTGAGAAATATCCCGATAAGAAAAAAGAACTTAATACTATGGCAGATTCAATTTCACTCTCTCGTGTTCAAATGGGAAATCATTATCCAAGCGATATAGAGGCAGGTAAAAAGGTAGGACTTATGCTTGCCGATGCGTATTTGGATATTTCTAAATCTTGGGAAGATATTTTACAAAAGAAAAGTAAGGCTCGTCGTAAAAAGTCTTCTAAGAAATATAAGAAGAAAAAGCGTCGAAGTGGCGATAACTTTAAGAGAGAGAAGTCAGAAGGCTTACATGGGTGGTTCTCTCGAAGAGGTGGAAAGGAAGGTAAAGGAAAGAAAACACAGGGAGGATGGATTGACTGTTCTTCATGTGGAAAGAAAAACGGACCTAAACCTTGTGGAAGAAAAGACGCTTCAAAGGGTAGAAAGAGAAGATGCCGCCCAACTTGTGCCGCATGTAAAACTTACAAAAGGAGGAAGGGAAAATGACTTGGCAAGACATATTAAAAAGGGGTGGAGGTCGAGTAAAAGTTAATATGTCTCTTTTTAGAGAAGCCCTCGGAACCGCTTCGGCTTCCCTAAACACATTTACTCTTCCGGAAATTTTACCACTTGCACAAGAATTATATAAAGAGTATTTACTTAGGGATGGCATTTATACTAATGCTACCCATGCCGAGCGTCATGCTACAACAGTTTTTAGAACCCGTGGTAGAGCCGCGGGATTTTTTGGTAGGATTATTAATAATCTAGGGGTTCATCGTCATACTACCCGAAGAAAAAAACTACCATCGGGAAAAAAAGAAACTATTTACGAAAGAGTGGAGGGATAGAAAATGAATTGGAAAAATAGCCTAAAGAAAACTCAATCTAAACTTCCTATAAATTTAGAATCTACTCCAAAGAAAGTACAACCACCTATTCCCGAAGAAACAAAAAATATCCCAAAAAATAAACAATCGAAACTTCCCGAAGAATTAACGCAGGGGGCCACCGTTTCTACAATTCCGGCAGAAAAATGGGGGGAAGAAGTTCCTGAAGAAAAACCGCCGGAAGAAGACAATACAACAACACAATCAAATGTTAAGAATTTTACTAAGTCGGAAGTTAGTGATACCGATTTAAGAGCAGATGTAATTAAAGAACTTGTTGAAGGTCTAAAAAAATTATTAGAACTTATCAAGGGAATGGATTTAGTCGCACCAAATATCCCCATGGGGGTTAAGGGTAATCTTGAAACAGAAATCGCAAGTCAATATTCTACTTTAATGGGTTCTTGGGATGAATTAAAGGACATAATGTATAAAATCCAATATCAATTACAAAACGATTAATCAATAAACTATAAATACCCCATTCCTCTAACAGGTAAATAGGGATTCATATGAGTACAGAAGAAAAAATAGAAGATGCCGCTGATATTGCTGAGGACATTGTAGAATTAGCAGAAGACTTAGGGCTTATTTCTGAAGGCCAAGAAAAAAAATATAAGGCTTTAATTCAAAAAATCTTGCCTACTTTGGCAGGTGTCATAGGTGGCGCAGTTACAACTTACATGATGCTTAAGTGATGTAAATGGACCAATTGCGTTTAGATAGTGTGCGTAAGGAGTTAAGTCCTGTTCGTAAAGAAATTTCTACTACCTATCAAGATAGGTTAAAAAAACTTAGTGTTAGAAATATGCTTTTATTTAAAGTAGAATTTATAGACGGTTTAGAAAGGGGCGGTACTTTTTATAACTATGTTGAGGAAGTTAATGAAACCAGAAAGGAGTTTAATAGACCTCCCCACGACATTAGTAAAATTAAATCACTAGCGGAAAAAACCTATAATCGCTTATACCCGGAGTCTTATGAAAGGGTATTAAATTTAAAATATAACGATAGTCAATTTTTTAGTGATAGAATTAACGGTGAAGAACCTTCACAATGGGTGGAAGGTAATATACAGGAAATTTATGAAGAAACTCTTAGGGGTAATTTTTTCCCTTTAGTTAATAGTATGAATATAATTGGTACTTACTCTTCTTCTTCACAGAGTAAAAAATCAAAGTTTACTAATAAAATTAAAAATTTATTTTCACTTATTACACCGGACAATGAAAGGTGGAATAAATTAGATAAAAGTGACATAGATACTCAAGTCTTTTTTACCTCTTTACAAAAAATACACAAAGAGAAAGAAAGGGTCTTTCAGGTAAAGCCTGAAAAAGTGAGAAAAATTTTCAATACCCCTCTAGGTAATGAAGAAATTGAAAACATAGTTAAAATATACGCCCATCTAATAAATAGAACGGATAAAAAATTAGATAGTCCATTGGTGTACTTTATAGGTGATGGAAAAAATCTTGTGGTTAAAACTCTTTTTTTGAATAAAATTTTAAACTTAGATTCCGAATCAGGTTCCGACGCAATAGAAACTTTAGTTTCTAATATTTTAACTTACAAAGACCGAGGGAAAAAAAGAGTTGGTGTGGGTCAATCCTTAATAACAAGAAGAAGTACCTCGGAATGGGCATCTTCTTATTTTGATAAATTATTAAAAATAACTGAAAACGAACCCGTGGATTTAGTGACAGAATTTTCAATAGGTAATATATTAGTTTCTTCAGAAAGAGATGAAAATGGTAAATTTATTTTATTACAAGGTGCTAAAAAAGAAGCCGAGGATTATTTAATGACTGAGAGTAAAAAACCAAATACTTCAGAAAATCAAGAATTTAGTAAATGGAAAAGTAGTTTAGCAATACCGGAAGCAGATATTAAAAACATAGCGACAAGGGATATGCCTAAAGACATGGGTAGAATTTTAGAACTTTTTACAGTTTATACAAGTCTTACAGACGAACCGCTAATAGTGCCTCCAAATTACACCCCTTCTATACTAGATACTAATTCATCAAATATCGAACAAAAGACCCTACAATTATTGAATATTATTTCTTTTGCTTCAAGTTTTTCTAATGAAGGTATGGCAAAAATAAATGCAACCCTGCCTTTAATTTCTAAAGACCCCGATGATACACCTAGAACTTATTGGTTTGAATTAAAGGAACAAGATTACCAACAATACAGTAAAGATTTAGAAGAAGGGGTTGAAATGCTATTAGAGTCTTTACCATTAAAAATAAAAAATATTATTGTAGAGGCACTTTTAACATTAGAGGCTGAAGAAATCGAATCTAAAGGAAATTATATAATGGTAAATTATGATGGAGATAAATTAAATCCTCATGAATTTTTAAAGATGATGTTAATAAAGGTGGTAAGATGAATATTATAAGTGAAGATGAATTTGGAACTATGTTGGAGAATTTTTTCAACGAACTTCCTAAAAAGAGAAGTGGGAATAGACCGGATTTTACCTCTATTGATAATATGTTTAAAATTGATTTTTATGGAAGTATGAAAAGAAGAGGTGAGAAAAATAATGTTAAAAGTGCCTCTACAATAATATTTTTTATTTTTAAT
>Ga0181416_1000213_pt1 | contig 15737 bp, 7 predicted proteins | sample 39SPOviralmetaG_FD_130141 | JGI IMG/M metagenome (GOLD analysis project Ga0181416, IMG submission 130141) | Marine viral communities from the oligotrophic San Pedro Time Series (SPOT) site, San Pedro Channel, CA, USA - 39 SPOT_SRF_2013-01-16 | ecosystem: Environmental > Aquatic > Marine > Strait... | reverse complement strand
CCAGTGCCAACAAAAGTGCCCTCATTTCTAACACCAATTTGACCACCACCAACGAATGAGGCAGCAGTAACTACACCCACTACATTTACATCGGTGCTATCAAGACGAGTAATCGTGCTGACGCCCGTTGCATTAAGGTTTTTACCTAGAGTAAGGGTAGATCCATCAAATGTGAAATTACTATCATCTTCAAGTTCCCCTGAAGCACCAGCAATAACAACACGATTATCAGTCAGGTCACTCACTGCAGCAGAGTTAGCAACTAACCCGCCAGCAATGTTTGCACCACCATTTGCATCAATGGCACCAGTAATTGTGGTTAAACCAGTTAATGTAGTGTTACCATCAACAACAAAATCAGTGGTAACACCGACTCGATGACTGAAAGTTGTGATACCAGAGAATGTTGATAGACCAGCAACAATTAAGTTACTAGAAAGTGTAGCAGCACCAGTGACACCCAGTGTGGCACCAACTGTGGCACTACTTGATAGTGTTGTTGCTCCTGTGACTGTTGCCAGTCCTGCAACAATCGCATTGCTTGATAATGTTGCTGCTCCTGTAATGGTTGTAAAACCAGTAAGAGTAGTATTACTTGATACTGTAAGATCTTTAGTGACAGTTGCAATACCCGCAACAATCAAGTTATCTTCAATATCAACACTATCATTAAAGTCTACTCTACCACTAAAAGTAGAAAGACCGCTGTTTGAAACATTTAATGCTTCAGTAACAGTTAGATTTTGAATCGTTGCATCATCAAGATTGATATCGTCAAGATCGATATCACCAGTGACACGCATGTCACCATAAACATATAATGCTGTTTGTCCAGTAGAAACTGGAGAACGAACATCTAATCTAAACTGCGGACTTGCGGTATTAATACCAACAAATTGATCACCAGTCCCTAAAACTGTTAATACAGTTCCGCCAAGACCAACATTCAGTTCAGTAAGAATGGTGGTCATGCCTGAGACATGAACATCCGTAGCACCAATTCCTCCATTTACGTGGAGTTCATAGTTAGCGACGGAGGTGCCGATGCCAACCTTATTATTCGTAGCGTCTGCCCGAATAAGACTAGTGTTGACTTCTAAACCATTTTTGACAACAAAATTCTTATTTACTGCCATTCGGGATCACTCTCCCCCGTTAAACTATTTTTATTATTTAGTCAAGTAACAAGTCTAACTATAACTTTCGCAGCATCAGTGCTACCACCCTGTTGAGTTGAAACCACAGTGACTGATCCATCATGATATCCTGATCCTCCTCCTCCTCCACCAGATCCACCAGCATTTCCTCCAGTAGCACCATTTCCACCATTTCCACCATCACCAGTGGTTTTATCTCCACCAGTTTCCATGATATTATATCCTGCTTTAAATCCTCGTTCAATCTCACCAGTGTTTGTAACTTCAGTGCCATCAGACAATCTAAATTTTACCGTTCCAACATCCTGGCATGATGAAAATCCTTCATCCCTATAATAAATTCCCTTTGAGCATTTAACACTTCTTCCCCCACGAGTATCGCCTTCAGAGTATCTTGAGTCTTCGGCATATAATGGTTGTCCTTCACCAAACTCAAATTGTGTTCCAAATATACCACTATCTGTTAAATTTCCTGGATCTATACCATTACCACCATTACCAGCATCAACTCCAGATCCATTTTCCCCTCTTATATTCACACCACCACCATCTCCACCTTCACCAAGTTGACCACCGTCACCACCCTCACCTACACAGGCAATTAAATTTGATTTTCTGTAAATGAAGGGTGCATTGACTGTATCATATAGACCAGTGATAATATATTCAACATTTTTATCCATCGTAAATTGTATTTTTGAATATCCACCTTCACCTGCACTCGTGTCTCCTCCAGGAAACTGACCGTTTTCATTTGTCCCTTCATTAAAGGTAAGTCCACTTCCTCCAAATAAGTCAACCTCAAGAGATAAATTTTGCTCTGGTGAATAAATGCATATTTGATTATAAGGATGTGTTGCGTCAGTAAAAGTTATCTCACCATCCTCATTAGGATCTAAATTATGTTGAGATAAATCTGCGACACTTGAATTGTCTATTTGTTCAATTTTAATTATTGGTCTTGATGGTAAAACTGTTATATCTTTTGTGTTAGATGTAACAGGAGTATTAAATGCATTAGGGTTAGATACAACAACTTTGGTTGTGAGAAAAGTTGTTGCTTCAATTGAATTGGCAGTGAGAGTTACTACGTTATTAGTTGATCCAGATACAGTTAGATTTGCATCTCCATAATCAGCAGTGCCATCAGTTAAATCATTACCATTGATTGACCACTGATAACCAAATCCATCCGTTGCGTTATTACTTAAAGCAGCATTGACACCAATAGTAACTGCTGTTCCTACCGCAAAAATCACATCCTCTGGTTGAGTTACGATTGATAATTCTGGTGTGACTGTTAAAACAGCCGATGCAGATCTTACAGGTTCATTAATTGCATTACCAGTTGATCTAGCACTACCTACAGTTACAGCAACACCAGGAAGACCATATGCACTAGGAATATAATCTGCCTCACAAAAGACAGTTTTACCTACAGTATTACTAGCAATCTGTAAAGTGGTAGTCCCTGTGCCTGTAAAAACACCATTATCAAAAACTTGAGCATCATCAACATACCAGCGAAATGTGACAATTCCAGTATTTGTAGCAAATTGTGCTGGAATGTCTGCTGGAAATGTTGCTGTCCCAATAGCAAAAAAAGTTGCTCCTGTTCCTGTATTTACTGTAAGGTTTTGTGGGTCCGTGGTGAACCCAAGTTTGGGTCCACCTAAATCAAGAGTCGTTTGCTTGTTAAACATTCAACTCACCTCAATTAGAGAAGTTTTGACCGACGACGACTGCATAAAGTCCTGCGGTTGCTATGTTTTCACCATCAAATGTTCGGTATGCGAAGATGTCAGATCTGCTTGCCGTAGTTGTTACACCTGGCAAGACTCCTCCACCTGGCCAGTATACTGGGATTGATGTTCCCGCACCCGTTTGGAAGTGATCAACGACTGCATAGTGATTTCCAGTAGAATCTTGATCGATTCTTAAAGTAAACTCAGATGATCCGGGAGGTGCATTATTCAAGACAAAATGATTGACATCAGCACTCGCTGTGCAAATAAAGTTTTGCGCGGAGGAAAGATCGACTGTAACAACATTAGAACTTGGAGATACAATATCAACGTTTCGAGAGACCGTTTCAAGTCTAGTGTGTCCTATGACATCCAGATTTGATCTCGCGCTGGTTGTGCCAACACCAACCGAACCGATACCAGATACAGTGAATATTTGACCATCAGCAGATATTCCAAGAGTATTTGAAGAACCAACCTGGAATGATTGTAAGACAAATGTCGAACCGATACCGATAGAAGATGCACGAATAACGCCAGAGGACAAGTTTTGTAGTTGATATTCGCCCATCATGGTGGTTCCACCACTGACAAATACATCTTTAGCAGTAACAAATCCTACAAAACTAGCTTCACCATTGACCAACATACCAGTTGATCCCATACCAACATAACCAACTTCTAGGTAATGTCTTGGAACCGTCGTGCCAAATCCAACATTAACAAGGTCTCTTGGGTAGATACCAGTGCCAATTCCCTGCCCAACCTGAGCAAACACAGTATCATTATCAAGGTTAGTTAATCCACGACCATCTCCAGTAAATGCTGTAGCAACAACTGATCCACTAAATGATGACTCACCAATAACACGAAGGGCAAATTCATTTGCCGTAGAACCAATACCAACTCCACCAGTGCCATCAACAGAGAATTGTGTACTACCAGATCCAACAAGAAGTGTGCTATTACCATTTGTTGTAGTTCCAATTCCAACACCATCAAAAATCATGGTGTTAGAGTTTTTATTAAGACTTACTGCACCAAATCTCTTCCAGTCATTTTGAACAGAGTAGACCCAACCAACATAAGAACCTTCATCTGGGTTAGCATCAAAGATTACATCACCAGGGTTTCCTGCTTGTGCGGGAGTAGCAATTCCAACACTATACTTTCTAGAAACAGTAGCATCACCCTGAATAAAGAGATTGTTAGTTTCAGAGTCTGCATTAACTGTAAGTTTATTGTTGACAATCAGTGGTCCGTTGAACTCTGATGCTGACTTACTATCATCACCACCTTCAACGCGAATAGAGCGTCTAAACAGTCCCTCCGTAGCAGCAGTAATGTTAAGTGACGGTGCTTTACTAATGTCCTCACCAGTAACAGTTTGGACAGGAGTATCAAAGATTTCTTCTTTACCCGTGATCGTGCTTAACTTTTTATTACCAGCAAAAGAGATACCTCTATCATTCATTCCAGTGTAGAAGTTAATACCACCATCTCTCTTCGTAGATTGTGATAATAATTCTTCAGCAGCACTAATTGCTCTATCTTGCTTATCAGGGAATGCAGTAGAGTAGTTACCAGGACCAAAACCAACGTATTCAAAAGTATGTCCAGATGCTCTAATGATAGAGTGTCTACGAAGTTCTGTGGGAGATACTTCGACTTTTCTAACGATTGTATCATCTATATGAGTCTTCCGATTGGTTCCAAGAGCACCTCTAAAGACAGTAAGTGAGTTGTCAGAAGGAGCAACAGTTGTCTTAACTCTGACTAATTCATCATCAATTTCAAGGTAATCACCAATGTTGATATCAAGATTGCCAAGATTAGTGATTGAAACAGTCTCAGATGTTGCGTCATTAATTGCAGCACTTAACGTGGTAGTAATACCTGCATATGGAGCAATCATTCTACCAGAAAGGTTTTCATTATCAACAGTAACATTACCATCGTTAGATGTAACACCCTCATTGAAAGCAAATAACGTTCCATTCACACCAGGTGCTATAGTTCCAACACCAAGTCTTACAGAGAAAGTTGTTAGACCAACATTTTCAGTAACAACAAAATCACCAACATAAGTGCTATTTGTGGCACCAGAAAGTCTTACTTTTTGATCAACACTAAATCCGTGATTGACTTCAGTTTTAACAGTAGCAATTCCACTAATATTATCATAGTTAATTGTGGAAACACCAACTGCCTCGCCAGTAAGGTAGAAATACGCTTTACCTGCGTTAGCACCACCAATACCTGTGGTTGTGAATCCAGATATTGCGGATGGAGACTCAAACGTAAACGAACTTGCTGCTCCTACTTCAACATCAGTAATTCTAAAGACATCGTTATAAGCAGCATAAGATGCAGACGCAACACCGCTCATTCTAATTGTGTCGCCAACATTATTATAGATATTTGTTACATTAACAACTGCTTGAACGAATCCAGAGGTTGTTGCGACACCAACAACTGCAAGAGTATTGCCAATACCATATGCGCTACCACCGTTCATAATCTTAACGGCAGTTATCTCACCGTTTGCATTGAAAGTGATTTTACCTGTAGCGTGATTACCCGTTACAGATGCGCCAATAGAAACTAATCTGGCATTGTAAAGACTTCCAGCAGCACCTGAACCATATCCAAAACCACCACTTGAAATACCAACCGTAGTAACTCTATTGAGTCCGTGATCAATATTAGTGGTAACAGTATGAGAAGTTCCAACAATAGTCGATACAATATTTGTTACTCCAATACCAATACCAACATCACGCACATACTTAGTGATGTTTTCTTTAGTTGCACTATGTTGTGGTTCATCAATTACAACTTCACCGATTAAACTTGGGATAGCAAATGAAGTAGATTCTGGAGGATCAGAGATGGGTGTATCTCTATTAGTTTGTGGGAAGAGAGCAGTAACTGGTTGAGAGAAATTATCGTTTGTGAAGGGAGAAACTGATGGAGTGTTTGTCGAATTCAGCAGAGTGATGTAATAGACACCATCTTGCTCACCTGCTTTATACTGCTGCTGCTCAAAGTTTCTATAAACATACATCGTGTCTTTGAGTCTCTTTCTTTTAAAGAAAGGAAGAGATGTGTTTCTAGTCGATGTATCATTTGTAAATGTGCCAGGATTTGTGGTAAGACCAACTCTAAATGTGGTTGAACTGGTGATACCCGTAATTCTATAATCGCGGTTAAATGATGTTCCTGCTGTGCCTGCTGTATTCAATGAACCAGTGATATTTACAAGTTCAACTTGATCGTCTTGTTGTAACTTGTGAGGTAGTTCAGTGGTAACATGAACCTCACTACCATCCCACCTAACATCTCTAATAAATCTAAAGTTCCTTTGTTGGTTTATATTACTGATTGAACCACTTCCAAAGTAAGTTTGAATTTCAGTAGTGTTAATACCAATGGAAGAATTAGATTCTTGAATAATAAATCCTTCTGTTGGTGGTCTTGCGACGGTTCCACCAGCAGAGGCAGGAATTACATATCTTGCTCTGTAAAGAGTATCATCTGCGTTTCTATTATCACTTTTCCTACTAATAAATGTTCTTGCAGATGCAGACCCAAGACCAGTTATTCCTAGTCCAACAATCGTGGGGAAGATACTATTTTCTGTAGCAGCTGTTGCAACATTTACATACCACTGCTCATTGTTAATATCATATTGAACTGGGTGTCCAATATCTCCAGAATTTTTATCAGATGCTCTACTAATTACATTTAATACACCACCTTTTTCATTAATAGCAATTGCGTTACCATTAATTGCATCATTTAGTGTTTTTGCTAGTTTAATATTAACATTAGTTGTGATACCACCAGATGTATTAGAATCGGTGATCGCAAAATATACGGTATTTGGATCAAGTCCATCAGGGAGATGAGCGTTTTCGCTTATAACTCTTACTGACTCACCATTAATTAGTTCGTGAGTGGATCTTAAAGTAATTTGACGGTCAGATCCACCCTGACTATAAGATCCAATACTATTAATTCCAGTTGGACCTTGTTTAATGGAGTATTTCTTTTGGGATGATAACTGTGATCCATCCATCACAATTTTTGCTGAATACTCTGTAACAGAACCAGCAGATGATACGAGAACTTTTAAAGTATCATTTTCTCTTGCACCAAATCTGAAACCGTCGATGACATTTTCAGGTGGAGCGTCTTGATTTTTTTGATTAAAGAGATAAAGATTACCAGTTGAACCAACACCAGCAACTCTATCTGTTTTTGCAATGTCAATTGCTCCAAATTCAATTGATGTTTCTGTTAAAGGTATTTCTTTGGGTGGAATGATATGAGTAATATACCCAACATCATCTTGCGAGAAAGCATCATTTCTAAATCCTTCTGATGCAAGTGATACTGCACCAAAGTTAGAGTTAGAGTTGGTAAGTGAAATATCACCACCATTGTCAGTCACAAAATGTTCAGCATATCCAATCGCAAAGATTGAAACTGCCTGAATAAATGAATTATTTGTTACCTTAATATGAAAGTTTTTATATTCTGGTTTATATCTTGCTCTTGAATTACTTGGAAGATTATCTACAGCAGTATAGTCGTCATATGCACCAGTTGGAATCGTATCTGTGTTATATCTAACAAATGCCTTTTCATCTTTTTGCAAACCAATTCCAGTGAATTGTGCAACAACCATTGATTTAAATCCGGTTGCTGTTGCACCATCCGCAAGCATTCCAGACATTCCATAAACAGAACGAAGTGAAATATTGAAGATATATGGCGATGCAGACGTTACGGTATCTGATACAAGTGCAAGAGATGAACCAGACACTGATGGGAGTGCATCAGTTGGTGCATTTTGAACTGTATATTTAATTTGAGTCGAATTTACCTTTTCAGTAACAACAAAATCACCATTATAATCAGAGTTTACGTCCTCAATCCTAAATGGCGTATCAACATCAAGTCCAGTGACTGCTGAACTTGTAGTAACAGTAACAGTTGTGGTTGAAGTTGCGCCATCACCTGCTCTAATACTACTGATACCAACAGAATCTCCAGTTGAACCAACGATACGATATTCATCAATCTTAGGTTGGATATCAAGACTTGTAGATGGATAGTCTGGTTCAATTGCACGACCAGAAGATTGTCCATATGCAATACCTACTTTTTCATAATACATTTGAAGGTCAGATCGACCTGCATCAAAGTTAGTGATAAATTCATCATTGATTTTTACATTATTAAGTCCGTCAGCATACTCAAAACATCTCAGTTTGTGGTGAGAAAAATTAGGAACGAATAAGTTTGAGTTGTAGTCCTTATAAACCTGACCATTAGGGTCTCCATCAAAAAATGAAAACTGCCAGAAATAACAAGCACCAGTTACTCTAAAAACGGCAGATGATTCGATATTTGCGTTCTCAGGGTCTGGAATATACTTTGGTCTAATTTTTGTTTTTCTAAGATCAAGACCTACAAGTGATGTTCCTCTTGGAACAATTACTCCACCATGAATACTATTGAGTTTGTGAAGTTGATTATCTGATGATGCTAAATCAAAGTTTGAAGACAGGTCAAATTGAGAAAGATTATCTGTGGTCGATCCGTTCCTTAATCTGTAGTTATTTGCGCCATCTGGTATGTATCCTGGTCTATTATCAACAAGGTGGTCACCAGGATATATCAAGACTGTAGTCTTACCAAACCTATCATTATCAAGACCTCTTTGATATGAAAATCTAGATGATTCAATCAATGCACGCTGAATCGTTTTAAAGGGACGAGTCAGTGAATTGCCCTTATTTTCTATGCTGTCTGTGGCGTCTAAACTATTCGGGTCAACGTAAAGAATAGTACCACGAGTAGATTTCAGAAAATTATCTAATCTGGAAAGACCCATCTTATTACACTATAGTTCTGTTATGGATTATTTATCATAAGAAAAAAGGGCAACCCAAAACGGGTTACCCTTTTCGCACTTCCTTCACACCTTTATATATTAATCTTCTTTTAATTCGTTGTCAAGTATATATTCTACTGTATTAGCAACATCATTCATGGCATCACGCAATTCTTTTTGAGTTCCAGTATGTTGAGACATAAGTCCAGTTTCAGTTAAAGACCATCGCCATTGATTCATTTTTTCATTATGCCACAAATTGATAATCATTTTTTAATCTACAGGTAAAAGTTCTGGATTTTCCAATTCTAACTCGAAACACATGGGATGACATTCTTCTGCCATCAAATACATTGAAGATCGATACATCTTCTCAGCATTCCATCGTGGACCTGAATTAGCTAATTGTATGACACTTGGATTTGCTCTAGCAAGTTCTGGGAGTTCGTCAAAGGTAAATGGCATATTTTGAATACAATACAACATTACCAAGTGATCTCCCTCATGATCATACCAAGCATATTTCGTGTCTATGCGGTATTTCATGGGTTTAAATTTACCCTCAAAATATTTAGGGAAATGCGAGTAGGGAGACTTGAACTCCCACGAGCATAATGCCCAACAGATTTTAAGTCTGGTGCGTCTACCGATTCCGCCATACTCGCAATAAATCAGGTAATTAACTCTCCAAACTTATCATGAGTTACTGGGTGAAGACTACAATATTCGTTAAAAGTGATTTTCATCTCTTTATCAGTCAATCCCGCGTTTCGTGCTGCTTTTGGGATATTCCACTTTGCCACGAATAACATTTCCATAGACTGTCGGGTTTCTGGTCTCATAATTGTTGCAAATCAAAATTTCTTCGTAAAACCCCTCAGGGAAAATTTTTGCAGGAATTTTTTTCCCGCTTTTATTGGAATCAAAGGTCATTTTTCCTCACAGAGGACTAGCATACGCAAGTGTATCTTCATCAAGCACTGCACGGCACAATTCCAACACACTCATGAACTGGTCTACGGTTTCACAGTCAAGAACCTTCTCATCGCCCTGCTCAGAGTACAGATAGAACTTACGCTTCACAGGGTCTACAACGCAGCGTGTGAGGTAGTCGTCTTGCATGGGGGTCGTTTGATTACCTACGTATTATAGCGCACTCAGGACCCCTTGTCAACCTCGGGTTCTACCTCAAGACGTGGAATATCTTTTCTTGTAGCATAAATGTGATAAAAACAATCGATAGGCATACCACCTTTTGACTGAAGATAAATTTTATCCTCATCAAGTCTTTTAATGATCACATTTTGATGAGCACCGATTGGAGTCAAATTTACTGTGATCGTAGTCCAATCCACCAACCCCTTCCAATATGAAGGATATGAAATTTCTTCTCTATTCTTTACCCTACCTCTAAAATAGACACCATATTCTGGTCCCTCTAAACAACCATGAATAAGTCTACCCTCTTCTTTAGTGGGGTGAGGGATGTCAAATGCCTTTGAATTTGCACTAAAAGATGCTGCTGTGATGTTTCCGCTAGCAGTAACACTTGTGCAAGTAATCGCCGCCGAGGGCGTATTAATTGCTGCTGTTGCACCAATAATACCATCTCCAAGGTTTGTTACATTCAGGGTGTCAATCTTTGCTCTTGAGTGGTATTTTGGAGGACAAATATCATTAGGATACTCATCCTCGGGAGGAAGGACAGTTTTAACAATATAAGAATCTAAAGTTGACCCGCTCCCGTATACAGCTCTATCTGTGCAGTCCTTATCTGGTGCTGTACCAGGAATAAACTCTCCAGCTGACATTAGTTGTTCTCCTTAAGATTTTCAACAGTTTTACGAACTTCATCTCTGATCAGACTTTCGACATGATCATGTTCAAAGTTAAATGAATATCCCTGATTACCGCCAGGGTAATCTTCATGAGATTCTCCCTCATATTCTACAATAAGATCATCATCAAGTCTACGAGCAACTATGTAATAGTCACCCTCCATTTGTCCACCACCATTATTTTGAACTACAACTTGCTTTCCCCAGCGAATCTCTTTGACAAACAATTCTTGCCATCTGCCTCTCGGTGTCAAGCTAATTGACATGTCTTCAGGATCAACCAAACCATACCAGAACGAAGGTAAATTAATAACTCCATCAGCAGGAATTTTACCCCTACAATATACAGCGACCTCAGGTCCTTCAATACAAACATGTCTCAATCTCCACCCTTTTTTGTTAGGGTGAGGCATGTCAAATGGCAGATCTTTTTTATTAGAAAGACGATGCACTCCACAAAATGCTCGCACTTCTTTTTGGGCATTAACATCTACCATTGCTGTGACATTACCAGCAACGTCAGTATTACCCATGAGTGCTGTTGGTCTAGCAACAGCAAGAGAGTATGGATTATTCAAACCATAACACATACCACCAGGAACAAGTGGTTTAAAAGGAGCATCACTATTTGATAGAGGTCCAATATTTACGGTTCCATATGGGATGGGTGGGAACATAGTGGGTGTTCCCAAGACAACTGGACCCTCCATCATTGCAGAACCATTAATCTTGGTAGCACCTTCACCTGTGGTTGGACAGATACCAGTTCCAACTTTTAATTGTCCACCAGTATTTACGTCGTCTAAATTAAATGACATTGTTAAACTGAACTACATTCTTTTTGAATTTTTTGACCACCAACTTTGGAGTCTTTAAGTGCAACTGCATCAGTCACACCTCTAATTAGGGATGAATAAATTATCATCCCAGAGTTCGCACATATTTCTGCATAACCCGGTGTAACTATTTTATAGAAATTAGATGCATTAACAAGGAATTTTTTAGATTCCATTTTAATGTTCTCGCTTGCGGTAATGGTTACATTACCTTTATTAAGACTTTCTCCCGAAGCAGTGAGTTCAATATCCTTGGCATTCATTCTAATCTTACCATTTCTGGCATTCAAAACGATGTCACCATTTACTGCCTCAACGTAAATTGTCGTTTGACTTTCTACGTTTTTCTCACCTGCCTTAATAACAGTATCACCAGGAGAGTTCATAATAGTATGACCTTTCCTCTGCCCTGCTTTTTCAAGAGTCACATGATGAAGTGCATCAGTTGTCTCAAGAAGAACACCAGAAGTTGTAGCCCCATCCTTGTGGATGTGACCAAACTTTATATTACCATGATCATTACCAATACGTTGACCAGTGTAATTAGTATGTGCTGTTCCTCTATTGTCTGCCCCTTTCGGGTCAGAGTTTGAATTTAAATGACTGGCCATATTATGTTAGGTTATCTGGTGTTCCTGGGATGTTAAGTCTAGGATCGTTACTACTTATGTCAGTACCCTGTCTAAGGATTGCAGAAGGTCTTGTGGTGACCTCGCCGTCAATACTCTCTTGTAGTGTATCATAGACCTGTATGAGTTGTCCAGGGGTCTCATAATATCCAGCAAGACGAACACCATCTTTGTAGAATACTGCACCAAAGTATTCACGACCATCAACATATCCAGTTCTCTTGAGTCCAACGAGATCTGTGACCTGCAGGATTTGATCTGGGTCAACATCAAGAGGATCTCTACGAACCCTAAACACAGGTCTAAATCTAGAATTAACACCAGTAGGGGATGATTGGAAAATGTTTGGATAATTTGTGGTAGTTACAGGTGGTATTTCTATGGGTAAATTAGCACCAAAAGTATCTAAGTTTGGTGAAAAACATTCCTTACTTCCATCTTCTTTAATGATACATATAGGATCATTTGGTCCATAATTAATACCTGGATTTACTGGGATAAGTCTTATAATTTCAAGAACCGCAGGGTAACCAGGTCCAGGAGGAGCAACATAACCATTTCCAGGATCAAGTGGAACGATATCACAAACCTTTCCAAGTCCTTTTGTCTCAAGTGGACATGGTGGTGGAATTAATATAGCAGAAATTCCTATAGGATTTGTTCTCCATGGATTTTCTGCTGGCACAGTAATGTTAGCATCAATATCTATGATAACATTAAAAACAGTTGGATTTGTGGCAAAACCTCTTTGAAGATCAATATTGGTAAGTTCCATCTCAACTGTTCTCTTACCTTCGGTTGCAGAAAAATTTATTTCCTTTACATTTTCGCGAAACTTTACCTCTGATATGAATTTACCATCGATCTTAACTGTCAATATGTCATCTGCCTCAGATCTAATTCTATATCTACCACTAACTGGAAAATCTACGTTGGTCCACTTCATGGTCCATGTGGTTCCATTAAATTCAGCAAGATATTGTCGGTCACTATTAAATTTTGGTGTAAGAAATGGACCAAGCGAACCGCGTTTATAAGATGTTAGTTCTGGTCCATTATATGTTACTCCTCTCTTCTTTGATCCTCCACTTAAACCTTTACCGGCAACGGGAATCGATCCAAGATCAATAGTATCAGTATCTTTCCCAGAGTCTTTTTTGAAATTTCTATTTGATCCTAAAGTTTTTAAATCTCCAATTCTTACTGTTCTTACAGCAAGACCTGCATTACCAGGATCATCGTCCCATTCAAGTCTTACTCTCACTCTTCCTTGACCTATAATTTTCTTTCCGTTTTCAGAGAATCGGGCGTCTCCACTTAAAATTGATAATTTAGAATTGGTGTCGCTGCCATCTCCATCTTTAAGTCTAATAACTTTTCCGTCCTTACTAACATTAAGATTTTTATTTTTGGGATGAAGACCAATGTAAGTAACGTCATGAGTTTTATTAGTCGCAGAAGGAGTAGGTTGTTCAACTGCCCAGTCTGCAGTATTAAATACTACTTTCTTAATACGTTTTTGTTTTGTTTGTGCTCTGTTTTCAACCTCAACAGTTACTGTATGGTTTCCTTTAGTCAAAGGGAACTTGACTGTTTGTGGTGTTTCAGAAGAAAAACCTTCTAGAGTTTTATTGCCACCTACAAATGAAGACCCAGAAAAATATCCACCTTGAAGAATAACTTTTCCATCAATTAATACCCTACCACCATTATCAACGGTTCCCTTCATTCCATAGAACCCATCATATGGAACCTCCACATTCCATGAATTTGCAAAGACAATACCACCTTGAGCAGATCCTTTTGTAGAGAGTGGTGGTATTGGCGATACCGCAAAACGATTCATAAATTTAGACCAGGTTTTCCTTCCATCTTGTGCAGAGTGCGTGACAGGCCACCACTTTTTCTGTCCATCAGGAAATCTACTAGACCAAATAGGATTATTAGGACATCTACCTGGTGCTCTAGGAATTGGTTCCTGGGGGATAGGTGGAAGTGGAGGATCAATTGTCAGGGCAACACCCATTGGATTTTGGTTCCAACTTCTTCGTGATAAAACTTCTTGAACTACAGAGGTTGGAGATTTGATTTGAATCGCAATTGCCATAGGATTTCCTTTGGCAAGAGGTTTCCCTGGAATTTGCTCAAGTTCAACACGAATTCTATACTTACCCTTTTTAAAGAACTTAGTGTCTATACTTTTACCAGTGCTAGCACCCTGAGAAAATCCTCTTTTTTCAATGATGACTTCATCACCACCCTTTCCTACATTTCTAAGTCCGTTACCTATTCCTTTTCTTCCAACACCATCGCGATTACCGATGTATATTGTAGCATTATCATCAACCATAGTAGATATGGTGTAGTTGCCATCAACAGGAAAATCAATACTCTCCCATCTTATAATATGAATACCAGCATATGAGTCAGTTGAAGCATTTGGTCTTTTAGAATTTCTTCTAACAACTTTATCAACTCTATTCTGTCTAGTAACATATCTTGAATCTGACTCCTCTAATATTTTAACACTTGAAATTGTGAGCAGTCCGTTTTGATCATATCCATCATTAATGTCATCATCAAATCCAATCGTAGTCTTATCAATGGGTTTAAATCCACTCGTTTGACTACCACCAATTACTTTAATAGGATAAGTTTTGCCACCGGTAAAGGTGCCAGAACCTGTAATAGTTTCCTTTTCCTTACCAGATAAACGAGTTTGTCCTCTCCCTAAGTTCAACTCATTAATATCTCTTTGAAGTTTTAAATCATTATCATCGGTTTTAATTATAATCTCCTTAGAAAATACCCCTGAAGTGAAGAGATTGTCATTGACTTTTAATTTGAAGTCAATTTTTATTCTACCACCACCAGTTACCTTAAGAAATAATTCATCTCCATCTTTTACAATTGATGCTTTTGGTTTTGGTTGTGGTCTTTCAACCTTAACTTCTTCTCTCTCTACAGCAGTAGGATCAAAAGGTAGAACACCATATCTGTTTATAAAATTAGAGTCTCTACCAGCATTTGGATTTATTCTCCATAATTTTCTATCTGCCTTATTAATGTAATCAAGAGTGTTGAATACAACTTCGGGTTTATCCCCCGTTGATGTCGTAGATCGTTTTGACTTAGAATCATTTTGAGATTTATTTGATTTAACCGTAATTGTATCAGTATCTCTTCCGGGTTTATCCTTTTTGATATCTCTATTTGATCCAAGAAGTTTATCACCTATTCTAATTCTTTCTACAGCAAGACCCAATTTATCAGGGTCATCATCCCATCTAAATCTTACTTTAATCGTTCCATCTTTACTAGTATCATAAATTATTCTTTTCCCATTACGAGAAAATCTTGCATCAACATTAGAACTGAGAATTTCAAGATGAGCATTAGCATCGTCTCCATCTTCATCATACAACTTTATTAATAGACCATCTTTACTGACATCTATTTTTTTATTTACTGGACTTAGACCTCTATAATCAATCAACAATTCTTGATTCCCTGTTGATGCAGGAGGTGTCTTCTCTATCTTTTCAAATTGCGGTATATTGAATACATCACATCTTATTTTATGAACACCTGCTTTAACATATTTCTTGAATACATCAGGTCCACCTT
>Ga0181416_1000212_pt1 | contig 15769 bp, 11 predicted proteins | sample 39SPOviralmetaG_FD_130141 | JGI IMG/M metagenome (GOLD analysis project Ga0181416, IMG submission 130141) | Marine viral communities from the oligotrophic San Pedro Time Series (SPOT) site, San Pedro Channel, CA, USA - 39 SPOT_SRF_2013-01-16 | ecosystem: Environmental > Aquatic > Marine > Strait... | reverse complement strand
GTAATTCCTGTGTATGGTTTAAATTTACCAACAAAACCATTTTCTTCAAATCTTAATCTATACCATTTGTATGAATTTGTATTAGGAAATTTAAAACGTCTTTCAGGACTTAATTGATGTATACCTGATAAACCCCCACCTAAATTTATAGATCTATTTTCTTCTGCTATTCCTGTCCAATTAGAACCATCATTAGATCCTGAAATTTGCATTCTTCCGTGTGAACGCCTAGCACCACGAAATTTTATAAATAATTCAGTAAGTATAGGAGAAGTACCACTCATTCCGAACATATCAAAATCTATTTTTAAATCTCGACCACTTCGTTGAACACCATTTGGATTTGCAAATGAATTTGGGTGAGATTCACCACCTCCATTTATAAAATCATTTTGATTATTTTCAACATCAATATCTAAAAAATCGCCTTCATTGTTGTTTATTAATTTATTTAAATTATTTACACCTATGGATGAAGTTATAAAATTATCATTAGTTTGATTATTTATATTTAATTGTGTTCTTTCTTCACTTGATGTATTAAATGATGCACTTACAGTTGTAGTTATATTACCATCTGATCTTTCAAAAAATACATATGGACTTCCATTATCATGTTTTAAATATATTTCAAATGGATATTGAGGTTCTGAAAAAACATCAATTGGTTGGGATGATCCTGTAGATTGGAGTCTAGCTATTCCTGCTGTTCCTTCATTAGGAGAAGGAATTACTGTTTTAGTAGTACTTTTGGATAAAACATAATTTGTAACTCCTGGTGAATTTAATATAGATCCTGCAGAACCTGAAGCTAAAAAGAACATAATAGTAAAATCGTCTCCTTTATTATAATTAAATTTATCATCATGTCCTACTATAATTTCGGAAGAAGAACCATTAAATTCTATTGATGGAAACCTATCAAAATCAGCTAATTGTTTTTCAGAAAAAGTAACATTTTTATATTCAATATTATTAAAATAATAACTATCATCATGATCATATTTACCTTGAGGTAAAAATTCTCTTGAACTATATGAATCGTAAGTAGGATTTACTCTTGGTTCTCCATCTTTATAAAAAACATCATTTCCCTCAAAACCCTCTAAATACCCTTCAATTGTATTTAAATCGTAAAGTTTAAATCCTTTAACGGGTCCTATATTTAATACATTTGCTCGAGGATCAGTAACATATTGGCTAATATCTGTTCCTTCTAATATTAAGTTACCTTCTTTATCATCTATTACTACTTTATCACTAGATGAAAGAAAAAATGAACCTGGTTTTATTTGATGACCATAAAGACCTGCGGGAATAGAGAGTATATTTGCGTTTTCATATAATACTCTCCTTTGTTTTAAATAATGATTATTACCTAATCTATTATTTACATCTAATTTAAAATTTCTGTAAAAAAGATGATCTAATTGGTTGTATTTTATAGTGTTAAATATATCAGCTCGGTCATGACTACCTGATATACTACCACTACTATAAATGCCTATGTTTTCTTTAGTCCATTTAGTGTCAAATACTGTTATTTTATTAGAAACAGCTGAGGAAGAATTAAATATATATTGTTTATGAGCATTAAACGGAACCGTAGCATAATCTAAGGGTGAAAATTTTTTATAAACTGACATTCAAATGACATTTTAGTAATCTAATTTTACTCTCATAAGAGCTTCTTTTGAGAAATCTTTTGCAATTGGTTGGCTTACTTTAGCTACTGCTACTAAATCATTACTATCATTATACAATCCAATTGTAGTAATAAATGTTTTTGGATTATCTACCATAGAGGTAAAATTTAAATTACCATTAGTGTCTATAAATGATGGGTTAGTAGTATAATTATATTCATTATTTTTAACTCTTGTGAAAAAATATTGAGAAGTAACTTTTTCTTCACTATCTAATATAAATGAATTACCTCCTGATATAGAAGTCATAAAACTATTTAAGTTATTATTAGTACTATGCTGAGTTGTAACACTTCCAGTATTAAGAATACTAAGAGACGCACTTAAAGCATGAGCATTTAATATAATAAATCCTGAATCAGGGTAGAAAAAACCATATGAACCACTTGTTCCATTTAAAGTTTGATTTAATGATGAACCTGACATTACCCCTAAAGATCCACTTACAAGATTAAATTGTCTACCTGCATTTGTAATTGTAGCTGCACCTAATTTAGTAACTGAATCGTCTGTTAATTGGATACTATCAAGAGCTGCGGTACCTGATTTAGCTAAAACTAATTTTAAAGATCCTGGTTTTAAATTATGTTTATAACGGGCTCTATTTACATTAATAACAAATATTTCATTAGAAGTAACACCATTAAAATTAAAATCAGAAGCTTCATCACCATAAACTAATTGACGATATTGATTATATATTACTCTGGTAGCACTATTATTTTTACTCCCTTCTGCATCTGTAAAATGTTTAGATCCAGATCCAAATTTATTACCATAAGCTATAGAAAATTGGGTTTCAGTGGCTGATGCATTATTATATATTTCTCTATAAAATGCTGCTGAACTTGTAATATCAGAGTCAGATGATACAGATGATGTAAAGTCAAAATATATTTTACAATCATTAGTATTATCTGACCATGTAGAAGTTACTACTTTTTGAGTATCTATTACTTTGTCTGAATTGTTATATCTTGTTAATCCGGCCATTTTTTATTATCTTAATGTTATTCCTGTTTCACCTGATGTAGCTTTATTAGCTATAACTTCTTTAGAAATTTCTAATGGAACAGTAACTCTTGCACCTGAATCTCTACCTTCAATAGTGATGGTTGTTAATAATTTTGTGTTTGTACCAAATAATGAGGTACTATTAATAGCAGTTAAATTAAAACTACTACCAATTATAGTTTCACTAACAGCTACTGATGTGTATGGTCTTTGTGTTGCACTTGTACCCCCACCTACTGATTGGAAAGCTGCTAATAATCTTCTATCTGCAATTGTTGCTGAGTATCCGCTTGCTTCTGATTGGTTTACTAAACCATTTAAATTCATAGTTGTTGGAGATAAAGTATAATTTGAACCAATAGTAAGAGTAATTTTAGAAACATTAGCTGATATAATAGGTAATTTAGAAGTTCCTCTAGGTAATGTAATTAACTTATGAATCATAATATTACTTTCATCAGGAAATGCTTCTAATAAAGGCATATTTTCAATTGCTTCACCTGAAAATTGAGAACCATTTGGGTGGTTTTCATTAAATAATGTATAGTCAATTTCATCATCACCTAATGCAAATTGTGTAATATTAAAAGAGCCATCATTCCGGGCTAATAATTCGCGACCTCTTTTTGTTAAGATTGCATCTACGGTAATTGAACTGTTATCTAAGTATCCCATTGTAATTGTATTTTGTTATAAATATATAATTATTTAAAAAATATTATTTTCCTTTTCTAGGTGCTTTTGTTTTTGTTGTTTTATTTATTAATCCTGCTTTTTCTAAATAAAAATCTAAATTATCTTTAATTTTTTTATGTGTTTGAAATGGTAATGCTACAAAACCTTTTTCACCTGTATATCCAGGTAATTCTGTGTCTTTATCTAAATCTGTTACCAAGGTGGGGTTTGGTCTTAATACAGATAATTGATGTCCCGAAAATGGATAAAAGTAGGATGCAGAAATTGTTTTATTAATAGTTGTCGTTTGATCATCATTAGACCCTGACATGATTTGATATTTTGCAGTTACTAGTTTCATAAGTGAGGATGTTATAGTACTTTGCCAAAATCTAGTTCCTTTAATTTCAGTAATAGGTATAAATCCATTATATTTATGATGATTAAAATCACTTCCAGGTAATTCTTCTTCTTCACCTATAAAAGATAAAGCATCAATTCTATTTCTAGAGCCTCCTAAACTTGAAGACAATTTAAATTCACTACTACTATTATTATTTACAATAGGGTAACTTATTTCCATTGTAGCTATAGATTCTTGTCGATTATTTTTAGGAGCATATTCTCCTTTTTCAAAAGTAACAAAAAATCTATTAGTATTTTGAGCTATTTCCCAATAAATAACATCATCATAAAATTCCATTAAACTTGATGTTGCTAATGAAGGTATATAAGTGTTAGGTCCATTAGCATCAATGTTTAATGCTGATTGATTTATGGTACCTCTAATTCCTAAGTCTGCCATATTTTATTTATTTTTTAATTTATCTTATTGTAGACCTTAATTAAGCTTAACCTGCAGGATTGCCTGATGTTTCTGCAGTTTCTGAAGTATTATCTTCATCCTCTACTGTCTCAAATAATTCATCTATTTCACCATCCTCTCTTTCATCTTCTTCAGCTACTGCCATCTCTTGGTCTAAACGAGGTAGAACAAATGCACCTGGAGTAAAATCACCTACAGCTGAAGCAGTTTGGGGGCATAAATTAGTTCCCATAGTTTCAGTACTATAATTTGCTTCATAATTACTTAATTCTGAAGGTAGTAATCCTGTAAATATAATTGAACTTGTGTTAAATAAAGAAGAAGATTCAAATGCAGTCATTCCAAATCCAAATAAACCTGTTGATGTACTTGGGGTACTTCCTAAATTAGGAATAAAAGAGCCTTTTTGCTCCCTATTACCAATTCCCCCAAATACTCCATCTTCATGACCATCTGTGTTAGGAGTATAACTATATATTTTCATAAGTTGACCTTGATTAAATTTAATTTGATGGTTAGGTTTTAGTTTTTCTGGTAAATCTTCTAAAGATTTAACTATCATTGAACTCCCCTCAGGAAAATTTTCAGCTACTATTCTATTAAATGCTTTATTACTCATATTTTCTCGAGAAACAATTTCTATTTCATCTGAATCTAAGTCTACAAAAAGAATTTTATTTATTGTTAAATAACTATGGTTTGCAATTTCAACTAACTGATTATCTATGTCAGTAGCATTACCTTCATCAATGTCTTTTCCCAAAAATATACATGCTGTTTTGTTTTCTATAACCGGATTTAGACCATAGGATATATCACCTTTATTAAATTCATTGATTCTTATTCCTTTTAATTTAGATCCTTTATAGCGGGGATTTCTCCATCCTGCTAAATCTAAAAGTGCATCGTCAAATTCTACATTATATTCATCTGCCATAACTAGTATTCTGTTTCTTTACCACTACTATCTAATTTTCGGTAATACCTACGAGATAATCTTCCCTTAGTAGCATTTCCTAAAAGAGTTGATGATGTTCTACCTACTGGTGCTTGAGAAGCTTCTCTTGCTATTTCTACTATATAATCGTTAAGATTAATTGTGGTGTTTGTTCCTTGTTCTTGTAATTCTTCATAAGTATCTACTGTAGATATTTTTATTTGTCTAATTGTAGTAAAATTAGCATTATTAAATTCAGTCGCAAGAATTCTAAAATAAGAATAATCAATAGGTGATGAATTACTTTGAATTCCTGGGTATATATTATTAGTTGTTATATTATCATCTGTATTTAATGTAAATGATCCAATAGTTAATGCTTCTGTAAAGTTTTCATCTTGAGATACTTGAATAGTAAAATCTCTTGCTTCAAAGGTATTAACGAATTCTATTTCTATTTTTCCTATAGGTACAGGAGTTGGTAATTTAAAAGTTATATTAAAATCAAGATTATTATTAGTTATAACTACATTACCTGTTGAAAGAAATATAGATGAAGGGATCCCACCAGTAGATAAAGTAGCGCCATCTGGATGGGTTTTAAAAGTTAAATTATTAGTATCTACAAGTGCTTGAATTTGTAATGTTGTTGGTTCAATTTGATTAAAAGTTCCCGATTTATTAATAAAAGCTTTTTCAATTAAATTATTTGTAATAATTACTGATGAACCATCCAAATTGAATGATCGATTTGGTTCAATTTCTGGATTAATTGTATTATATGAACCATTTACCATAGTTTGTCCATCATCAATTATAGGTAATTCTCTTGCAAATTTAGTTCTTTCTAAATAATGTGGTTCAATTAATAATCCTGTTTTTAAATTAGCTTTCATTGGGACCCATTGTTCTACTAATTTAAATAACGTATGGTCAATGTATTGAATTAATTTAATATAATCCCAATAGTTGTATCGTCGTTCTACTTTTTTAAAGTAAATATCTTTTATGTCTTTTAAATCTTTGTATGTAGAAGCTTTTTGTTGGTTAGGTAAAGGTGAACCTATATAATCATCCAACCTAAATGCACCTAAAGTGTAAATTATGTCTTCATTTAATTCATTTGTAGGTGAGAAAAATACACCTAAATCTTCATAATCTGGTGGTTGGTTGTCTAATGTTGAAGTTTCAGTTTTTCTTGTTGGTGATAACCAATCGTCATCTATTGTACCTGTGTCTATTCTTGTTTTTTCACTTGTAGTTGAAATTCCTACTGTGTCAGGAGTTGGTGTATAATGTTCTTCAACTACTTCTTCCCATGATTCATTAATCATTTTATTATGTGTATACTCAGTTACATCAGGAATTGTGCCAAAAAAAGTAAATTCGTTAATTACTAAAAGTTTAGAGCTGCCGTTTGGTGTAGTATATTCGCCATCTTTAAATGTAAGTCTATACCATCTATAAGCCGTATTATTAGTAAATGTAAATTCCCTATCAGAATTAGATATTGGTGTTGGTTCTTCTGCTATACCTGTCCACGTAGAATAATTATTAGATCCCGAAATTTGGACTTGTTTATGATAGTTAGTACCAAAATTTAGATTAACTTTATTTATAACAGGATTTGAATTTGGAGATATAATTGTACCTAAATCATAATCTAATGTTAAAGTTCCTATAGGTTGATTATTTGTTGTGGATGTATTCCAAGTACAAAAATCACCATCCGACCCATTTATAGTTTTATATAGGTCACCAAAAGTAGGGGCTAAAGAAGCTATAATATTATTATCATTATCTTGATAAAAAACAGATGGGTCTAAGGTAACAGAATTATCAATAGTTTCAATGTAAGTATTTGAACTAGTTCCTAAATAATCTACATTAAAGTTAGGGTGAAAACTACTACTGTCTCTTTGATCATTACTTCCTAAAGGTAATCTTAAAACTAAATTTTCATATGAAGAAGAAACTGTATTACCTGCATACATAAATGGTTCAAGAGCATGTTTTTTAAGGGTTTCGTGTGAAAGTAATTCACCAAAATAGTATCTTACTTCTTGAAATGAACCTGAATATTGAAGATTATGAGTAAGATTGTCCACGGAAGAATTATTTTTTTCCATACCTCCTATATAACAAAACTTATCTCCACTTATTGACGTAGCATCTGATCCACTTAATAGTCCCCATGTTGTTTTAAGTTCATCTATTGAGTATTCAGATGTAGAACCAACATATGAATTGACATTTTTTAAATGATTTGATTGGTAAGCACCAAATTTTATAGTGGGATTTTGAGAAGTATCAGATGCATCTACTCCAACAAATACATTCCAAAATTCTCCATTATATATAGGAAAGAGTTCTGTGGTTTCTGCAAGTATACCAAAATTTCCTTCATATATAAAAGATAACTTTCCATATTGATTTGAATCCCCTGATGATGATACATCAGTACCATCTTTATGGGGTATTATACTTAAAAAAGGAGTACTTTCTCCTAAAGCATCACTGGATAAAGACCATAAATGTTGGTTTTTGTTTCCTACTCTATGAGGTTTAATTCTAAATTCAACTGTTTTAGCAGATGAAGATAAAGCATCTGTTAAAGATGAAGACCAATTAGTTTTAATAAAAAATCCACCTTCACCCGAATCTCCTTTTAAAGCTAAACTTCCTTTATCATTTGTAAATGTTTTATATGTGGTTTTATCCGACGTAGAACCGCCATACTCTTTGACGTTAAGTATAGTAGATGGAATACCATAGCAACTCATGAGTGCTCTAAGACCGCGTTCAGTACCTTTAGTTTTTAATAAATAAGGTGCATTATGATATAGACGTTTCCATATATTTTTAGTAATGTCACTTTTAGGAATTGAGCCTATTGAAGAAGTTACTAAAGATTGAGATTGGGGTGTATCATAAAATACACTACCTGATGTTCCCTCACCTAAAATGTATTCAATTAAATTTGAATTTTCAAATTGATCAAATGTTTCTAAACCTAAACTTTTTAAGGAAAAATAAACTAATTCTTTAGAAATACCTCTTGTATGGTGTGCATCATTAACTTCGGTTAAATGTTTTATATGAACCCAAATTTGGTCAAAATGTTGACCTACCATATTTACAAATGCAGAATAAAATGAATTATTTGGATTATCCATTATATGGTTAGGAACTAATCTTGTCAAAGCATTTTCATTTTGCCTGTCGAATAAAGAAGCTGATAATAATTGCCCACCATAAAAATTAGATGTATCTATTTCGCTTCCTAACCACGTTTTAACTTCAGATGAAGTTAATGGATGTAGAGTGTAGGGGGGTGTTGAATCTTGTTTAGGCCAAGCAAATGTACCCGAGGTATAATATAAAAAACGTTCATATCCATCAAAACCTTTAATAAGATTTTGTTTTTTTTCATTAATTGTTTCTTTATTTTCTAAAACATAAGTTGATGCAGATGTAGGTCCTGTTATAGTATTTATTTCTGAAGTTTGAGAATCATATAATTCTATAAGTTTAATTTTATATTCAAAATTTTTTAAACGTTCAGTAGCACTACTAAAATGAGTAAAATTTTCAAAATGATAAACTTCTTCTATAGGATCTCCTTCATTACTACCTGAGACTGTTCTAATAAAATCATAAGATACATCTGGTATTTCTTTATTTTCTAAATGGTTTAGTAAATTATGATAAGATGATGTTAAACTATAGTCTAATACTTCATCAAAATTTTTAAAACTTGAGGGAACACTATTATTTAATCTAACATCTATTTTAAAATTAGGACCTTGAAGAGGTATACCTTCATCTTCACTAATTTCTAACCCTAAATCAACATTTAATATAATAGGATCTGTAATTTCTTCTACAACTCTAAAATTGTCTGATAATTTAATGTCTGATGGGAGAGGGTCTATAAGTTTAAATAATACTTCATATTTATTAGTATTTTTATTTAAAGCTAAATTTACCCCTACAATGTTAATGTCATCATTAAAGTTAAGAACAAAATCTTTTAAATAAACAGCAGCATCTATTTCTCTTATAAAACGAGAAGCTTCAGGATCTAATTGTTCATTTGTTAATTTCGGTGTAATTGCTCTAAGTTCTCTTCTTGTAGATGAAATTTCTTTTACAGTAAAAGGAGGATTAAAAGTATTAAATATTTTAGATCTTTGTATATTAAATACTAATTTATATTGACCCGAAGTGTATCCTTTTAATCTTAAAACATTAACTGGATCCATATTTAATTCAGAAACTAAATTTTCAGTAGCTCCTTCAGGAAATTTATATTGGGTAAAATTATAATCTGATATTAATAGTTGATTTTGTTGATTATAAATGTGTAATTCAATAAAATCTTCTGGTCTACCAAATTTTCTATCTATAGTACCCGAATTAACTGAATCTCCATTTAATTGGAGTCGTTCATTAGTTGATATGTCTACTTGATTTTTTGCCATTTATTATGTTTTAATATAAATTACCACCTTCTCCTGTAGAGCTTGTTAGTCCTTCTAAGTCTATATTTGGAAAATTATTTTGTCCTTTATTCCATCCACCATAATCATTTCTTTCATTATCAGTAACTGGAGTATTTATATTATCTTCAAAATTAGCTTGTGCTTCTAACATTAGTGATTTAGCATTTGCGCTATTAGCACTTTTATTTTTAACAAAAGTCCAAAGTCTTTTATAATATACTAATGTTTCTTGAGCTTGTCTTATTTTAGGCATTACTGCGTCTCTTAATATTTGAGCTTTATTACGTTCTGATTCAGTAAAACCAAATTCTGTATCATTTTCATATTTGTCTTTTAAAATTTCAAAACGTTTTTCAGATTGCCAAACTATTATAATTCTATTTCTTAAATATTCACGATACTTATCATAACTACTTATATTAGCAATATTAGTTTGTTCTATTTGTCTTGTTATATCATTATTATAATTAGCTAATTGAAAAGAATTATAAAACCCAGAAGGATCATAATTGCTTGGTATAGTATATTCTGTAATTGGGTAATTATTAGGGTTAAGTTCACCATCTTGTAAAGCATTATAATTAAATGAACCTTCAAATGTTGCTCTTTCTTCTTCAACATTAGTTTCTGATGCTCCTAAATCTTCAGGACCAAAATCAGGACCAGGAGTAAGTTTTGAAATAACTTGGGGGGACACAAATGTAACTCCATCTTTCCAATTATCTCCTTTATAACCAGTAGCAGCTAATAAATCTTTAAATAATTCTGAATTTTCATTTCCTCCAAGTTTACGTCGAGTAGCTCTATCCATATAATAAATATTCCAAAAAGCTTCTCTATCTACAATTAAAGTTCCATTTCTATAAAATGGATGTTCTTCATTTGGTTGATCTTGATTAGATAATTTTTGTTCTAAATCTACTATTTGATCAATTAAAGCTTCTATCTCTGCGTCCTTACTATCAATATAATTACCTATATAATCTCTACTTTGTTTAAATAATGTAGTATGTGATTGTTTACCTACTTTAGGAATATCATAAAATATATCATTATATAAAGTAAAAAGTCGTTTAATATTATTATCTAAATTAACGTTATTTATAGAATCATTTAAATTTATAATTTCAGAAAATGATCTATCTATTAAATCTCCTGCTGATGATTTATCATAAACTTTTTTAGTTAATTTTATTTTTTCTTGTGCCATTATCTAATTACTTTAAAATGATAATTGTCATCAAAAATTTCAGTACTATCATTATTTGTATGTTTAAATAAAATACGATAATATCTTTCAGGTTGTAAACTTTTCATATATAATTTAAAATACATTCCTTCACTATCAGCACTTAATTTAGTAAAATTATTATCAAATGGGATAATTACTTCTTCTGTGTGAGCATCTCTAATACTATAAAAAGATGATGTTGTAAAGTATCCTGGTTTTAAATAATTTGATGTTGATGTAAATTCACGTCTAGGATATTTATCTCTTACATGTAATCTAATTATAGCTTCATCATCTTGATTATATTCTTTTTTATTTCTATATAAAGAAACATTTAATTCACCTGTTTTAGCATTTAATTGATTGTTATATACACTATCATCCCATTTAAAAGTTAATTTAGGAGGGTAGATTGTGTGGGTGTCTGTTGAAAAATAATTTAAAGCACCTTTACTACTTGAGATATTATTTTCAATAATATCTGAATTTTTTATTATAAAACCATTGTTAGGTATGCCATTAGGGGGAGTATTACTAGATAATAAACTTGAACTAAATTTAGTAGTGATATTAGTTACATTTAAATTTATATCTAATGATAGATCTTGGTTAAAAGTTTGTGAAGCTTTTAGTGCACTATCATTATACCATGTACCTCCACCTTTAGGAATAAGGTTACTTTCTATAGATCCTGTAGTATTTTCAGGAAAATCAGAAGTAATCCATGGGGTTTTATTTGTTGAATTATCTTTATGTAACCAAGTACATCCATTTGAAGATGTAGGTAAATTAGAGTATCTGCCTGTACCTTCATGCCATGATTGGGATAAAGGAAAAGCTTCTATTATAGTATCTGAAGCTAAATCAACAGTTTTAGCTGAAAATAATTCTAAACTTGCAGAATAGCTACTTGTTTTGTCTAAAATTAATGTTTGAAATACATTTTTTATATCTGAATCTTTAAATTGAATTAAAATTCGTGAGGGGTAATATAAAGAATTATTGGTTCCTTTTTCTTTTACAAGTTCAAGAATTTCATCATGACCAGTATTCATACCTGTTCTATCAGGGTTACTATATAAAGTAGAATCTTTTTCAGGAAATATTGAGTAGTATGCCATTTTTTATTATTTTTTAATATCCACCACCTCCGGATCCACCAGAACTACCCCCAGTTATTGTAGATGTAGTTGAAGAATTTCCAATAGATGTACCTGTTGTAGAAGAACTAGCTCCGTGAGTTGTTACACGTCCATTAATGTCAGTATTAGGGTATTTTAATTCAAAAATACTTGAGTCTAAAGAAGGATATATTATTCCACCTTTAGTAGCTGAACCAAAATCATATTTATATTGAGAATATCCATTACTAGTTCCATTTAAGTTAAATAAAGAAATACTTTCTATTGACTGTACCCCTATTACACTACCAATAAGGTTAGATATTTCAGATATAATAATAGGTTGGTTAACTTGCCATCTGTCTATATTAAAGTAAGTTTTTAATTCAGATATACACTGAAGTAAAACTTCTTGATTATTATAATTTTTTAAAGTAATAATCTCAAAATTTAAACCAAAATTAATTATAAATGCATCTTTAATATTAATAGCATCTGTTAGCATTCTATATTGTTCTAAATAAGTAGCTAAATTAGTTTTAGTTGCTGTGTTTAGTGTAGTTAATTGTTTGGATGAGTTGTATCCTAAAGTATATAAATTTAACGCTAAAGGATTAGGAATACGTTCAGGTTCTGTTAATAATGGTGAAGATTGATCATCTTGTATAATATAGGCTTTAGCTATTCTACCTAATTTAGGAGGTAAAGATAATGTTCTAATAAGGTAATCTTCCTTTGTTACTGCTCTTTGTTGAGCAGAAAAATTGGCCATTGTATTTAATCGAATATCTTCTATTGAGTCACCTGCTCCTCCTCCTTTTGCAGCTTCTTTATTAGTTGAAGCTACTGATGACCTAATAAATTTATCAAATTTATTAGGTTTATTAGTTGCAAATAATGTATTAACTTTAGTAATTGTATTTGATGAAACATTTGCACTTAAACCACCCCCAACTAAATATGTTATTGTTAATGCAGTATTAGATGGTGCCTGTCCATATGTTTTAGTATATAAAAAGTTAGATGGATCATATGCTTGGTTTAATGATGATCTTCCATCTTTAATTCCTAAACCAATATTATCTGGATTAGGAATAATTTCTTCATCTGCTTTATCACTTGTACCTGCACCAAATTGGATTTCTAATTCGTTATTAGTTTTAAATCTAGATATAAATCTTCTTGATGATCTCTTTAATTTTAAGAGATAAGGTGTTTGTTGGTTATATTGTTTTAATTCAGAATCATTTGCTCCCGTATTTTCAATTTCTTCAAAAATTGTATCTTGGGCTAGATATGGAACTTCATAATATTCATTTCCTTCACTATCTATTACTGATTCAATTGATATAATATCACTATCAAATAATGTTAAAGTTTTAAATTGTTCAGGTGCACCTATAGTAAATGTTTGTGTTTTTCTTTCACCTGAAATTGCTTTAGTAGATTTTTTTAATAAATAATATTCGGGATTTGTTCCATTATATGAATATATACTTACATCTGTAGGGGAAAATGAACTTGAATAACTAAAATCAACTTGATTATTTATATAAAATATTGGACCCTCTGTTGATTTAAAAGATGAATTTTCATCTATTTTTAAAGCAAAATTATAATCAGGTGCATAATTAAAGTCTGACCCTAAAGCAGGAATTAATTGAAAAATTTCTAAATCAACAGATGCGGCTGAGGTTGCTTTAGGTTTGTAACCCATAGCATATGCTAGATTATATAAATTTTCTTTTTCTTGAGCTAAAGTTAAAAATGATTCACGTAATTGAGTATCAGTATAAAATGATAAAACATCACCAACATAAGCAGCCATTTCAAGAAACATCATCCCTGGATTACCTTCACTAAAATCATTAAAATTATTAGGAAAATATACTTCCGCAAATTCCATTAATTGATTTTTATAAGAATTAAAATCCTTATTAAGATATTTTACATCTTTATCTTGTATTTTATTTGATACTTTATTATATGCCATTATTGAAATGTTGTGGTTAGAGCATCTGTTGTTCCATCCAAATTAAACCTATATGATATTGTTAGGTATACTTTATTTTCATTATCTATAGAACCTACTTCTACTGACATTAAATTTATTTCAGGAATATAAAAATTAATTTGAAAATTTATTTTTTCTTCTAATTCTTCTTTATTAATATTTTGTTCAAATAATAATTTTTTTAACCCTACACCAAAATCAGGTTCATTTACACGTTCACCTTGTTCAGTTAATAATAAATTAATTAAATTACTTTTAACTTGTTCTTTAACAGTTTGAGTACCTTTAAACATATTAACGTCATTAAGAGGAAAAGCAACTCCAATAGTAATATTTTTATTAATATCTAATGGGTTTATTTTTCTATTTCCGTTAATATATGCCATTATGGTCTACTATTTTTCTTTTTATCTATAGCTCTCATTAATTCACGATAATCTCTATTTACTACATTTGAAACTTCGGTGGGTATTGGTGCTTCTGGTGTTGATGTTGATTCAAGATTTGTATTACCTTGAGCGGTTTCGTTTAATAAATCATTTAAAGCTCCATTAGTTGAAAAATTTTGAGAAACAGATTTACCCATGATTTTTTCTTTTAAAGAAGATTGTACATTTTGGGGTATTGGTGTACGTTTTATTTGTTGTTCTACAATTGTAGGTTTTAACTCATCACGTAAATCTTCTTTAAGTGTTTTAATTTCACGTCGAAGAGCATAATCTATTTCTTCTCTTACAACTTTTCTAATTAGTTTTTCGAAAACTGTTGCTTTCATATTAAATAATGTTTGTTAATAAATATAATTAAATTAAGCTTTATAACGTCTATATCCTATTGTTTCAAAATTAGCGTTATAAATTTTTTCTATAATTTCTGTTTTATTGTTTTGTTCTAATCCTTCTATAATTAAACCTAAATTAAGATTACCATCTGAATTAATAGGTGGGTCTGCTGGTAAATTACAAGCTGCTAAATATCCTAAATATAATTGTTCTAAAGTATTCATTAAAGTACTAATAATATTTATAATTTTTTGTAAAGCTACTATAGCTGCATCTATAAGGAGACCTGGAATGGCAGCTGCAGCTAAAATACTTAATATTGCTTTTTCAAAAGATATTGTAGAAGCTTTAAAATTTTCAACTTTTGATTTAGCTTTATCTATTAAATCAGATATTCGTTTTTGAATTCCTCCATTAGCGGCTAAACCTGATAAAAAATTTAATGCTTTAGGTAGTACTTTAACAATTATATCACATATTAATATTATTTTACCTAAAAGTTTTAAAAGATCACCTATTTTTCCCATCCATTCTGTGATTTTAGCTAATTTTGCTTTTAAGGCTTGTAATTTTTTGATTCCTTCTTCTAATTTACCTTTTATACCATTTACTTTATTTTTAATTCTATTAAAATTTTTATCTATAGTACTTGCGGTTTCAGTACTACAAACATTTGATTTAACTTGTGATGTAATTTCTTCTTGGGTGGGGAGTTGTTCTTTTACCTTAGAAATACCCTTGTCTTTTTCTTCCTTAAGCTTATTTTTTACATCAAAAATAGCTTTATCACTTTGGTTTAATAAATTTCTTATAGCTTCTATTGCCATTATACTATTTTTATACGTTTACTTTTTATATCTTTTATGTCAGTTTTTAATCTTTCAATTTGTTGGTATCTTAAAGATAACATAGATTCATTGTCAGGATGAGGTTTAGTTTTTCCTTCTTTACCTGCGGT
>Ga0181416_1000207_pt1 | contig 15977 bp, 25 predicted proteins | sample 39SPOviralmetaG_FD_130141 | JGI IMG/M metagenome (GOLD analysis project Ga0181416, IMG submission 130141) | Marine viral communities from the oligotrophic San Pedro Time Series (SPOT) site, San Pedro Channel, CA, USA - 39 SPOT_SRF_2013-01-16 | ecosystem: Environmental > Aquatic > Marine > Strait... | reverse complement strand
GTATAAGTAGTATCCATTCCATCACCATTTTTAGTGACAATCACATCATAGTCTCTGAGGTTGCCCCACTCACTATTGCGATCTAACTCTGTAAGTTGCTTCTGGACAGTACTCTGTGTAATATCGAGAACCTTGACTGAATTAGCACTATAAACTGGAATTTGCCAAAAATGTTTTGGCTTTTCTCCTGCTGGTGCATCACCTGCATTCTTGATCCGTACTGGCGTTTTATTATCTTGCCAATACTGATAGCCTAAAACTGGTTTATCCAATATACGGAATCTGTTTTCACCTTTGACAAATTTCATAAAACTACTTTCGCCTGCACTTGGCACGCTGTAAGTCGCTTCTAAAAGTCCACTCATCTTTACTCCTTTATTGTATTGTAGTTATATCCTTTACGATCAATGAGAGCAACAAGAGATTTATATGTCTTTGGATCAATCGTTGCTCGTACACCAATATCTGATTTCCAGATTTTTCGCGTACCAGGAATGTATGTTTGGGATTCTCCCAACAGTTGTCGCACTACCTGCGCAAACTTAATTCTTTCTTCTCTATCTTTTATATGAATAGTTAGGAACATGGACAGTGCCTAATAGCGAAAAAAGAGAGAGAGAGTTGAGGTAGAAACGCTACGTCAAACAGCACTGTCCAAATATGTAATAAACTTACCAAGGAAACTCTATAAAATCTAGTTTAATACCTAACACACGAGCAATACGTACTTTATGCTCATAGCGAAACTTACGTTTGCCGCGCATCATTAGTGAAAGCATAGATTTATCTAGAGCGATTTCACGCGCTAATTGGTTTTGACTAAAACCACACTCTCTCATATGTTGTAATAAAGGCTTCATAAGTGTTGACAGATATTAAATAAGTTGTCAACACTATGCAAGTGTTATTTATATATTAAAATTCTTCTTCGATTCTCATGCCTACAGTGTATACGTCAGGTGCGACCTGTTGCATATCTAGGCTGTTTTGTGCAAATCTAGCAAACAAATGTTCCGATTCTGCATTAGATCCAGTAGATGTATTATCTAAACTAAATATAAATGGTCTACTCGGACCATCTACCATATTCCACACATCAGAAATCACACTATCATTGCCATGCTGATATACTGGATATTCATTGGGTAATAAGTCTGAATCCTGCAAATAACTAAATGTCAAGTCATATGCCTGTCTACCACCATATACATTCTGTCCATATGTTCCAAGAGCAAATGGACTTTTAGATGTACTAGATGCAGTTCTACCAAAACTGGTTGCAGTACCATATCGTTGGCCACCTGCGGACTCTGCTACATTTACTTTATCATACACAATAGACCTAGTAAGGTTTAAATCTGGTGAAAAAGGCATATCAAAGTATTCACCAATCATTATACTGCCTACAATAAAATCTGTAGTACCATCCCATGAAGTATCGCCTTCAAATTGTATCGCCCAATAACGCAAATCCTGCTCATCAAACGTAAGAACAGTTGTGCCATCTGATGCAGGTGTCACTGTAACTGTTTGATTAGAATCAGAAGCAGCTATCGTATCAGCATTGACAATTTCTGTAGCATTCACACTGCTCCAATTTATATCAGCAGTATCTGCGCTTCCACCATCTAAAGCCGTAATATCACTCGATTCATTACCTGCAAATATCTTAAAACGTCCATTTGAGCTATTTAAGTTATGATTTAAAATCGCAATATAATTTTGTTTATAACTTGCAGTTGTAAAACTAAAATTAGTTAATACATGATCGGTAGTATTTGCAGAAGTATCAAATGTAACTTGATTTAATGGTCGAAGATCAAATAACTCACCTGCGCTACCTGCTTGCACTGCAAGTGTATTAGAAATATCAGATTTTACAATACCAACTGATGTGCCTCTTGCTCTATGATAACTAATTAAGTCTGGATAAAATCTTGGTGTTTTTATAGTTTGGTTAGCCACTAGCCTACCTCTCTTGCTGTTATGCTTACCTTACCTGGTGAGCGTTTTGTTTCTACAATCATAAAATATTTACTGGTACTAAAATCAGTGCCAAACATCTCCACTGGCATGTCTGTGAATGTGACTATATCACCAGTTTCTAGTTGGCATCCTTTTGCTGGATTGACTACATCGCACTGTACTAATACTTTTATATCACCAATAATGTTGTTATAATAGGAATACCAATCTGCATTGCAATCAGATGCTGCGGATGTTGGTAAATCTCCAACATGCATATCTAAGTTCTGTTGCTTTATGCCTTCTTTGTCACCTAGGTTATATTTAGCTCTGGAGACTATATTGGTTGCAGTCACTGATTGATAATACCTACTACTTTCTGCTGGATGTAACCTGTTAGATAATTCCATTTTAGTAATTACTTCACTTAATCCAGTAGTGCTGACATTTATATTATTTAAATCAGATTGTGTTAAATTCAATGTAGCTGATAATTCGCTAGATTGCTTTACGTGAATATATTTTAATACACCATTAGAATCCATTTTATAACAAAAACCAAATTCGTACGCTAGTTGATCTAATTTATCTTTTAACGAAGCTGGTTCTAATTGCCAGTAACGTATTTTCCAATCATCAATATCTGCATTATTTGCTGTATTCCTTGTTCTGTCCGTGTTTAATGAATCATAATTCACTGGCGTTGTGCTAGGTATTCCACCAAATCTCATCAACAAGTCTCTATGTGCATCATGTCCATGTTTAATAGCTCCGTTATCCCAAGATGCAGGTAATCCTGCACCACCACTATATAAATATCTCATGTTTGACAATCTAGTAACATCTTCTTGATTACTATCATGTATATCAATCACTGCTCTTAATTTCACTCCATATATTTTTAAAGTATGTGCAGAAAATGGATTGTTACCAGCTCCAGATGTACCAAGTGAAGTAAATTGCATTTGAAATTCAGTTGGAGCATCTGTGTTGGTAATATCATAAACATCTTCATTTCCATTGCCTGATGTTTGTATGATAGCAGCATCTTCGTCATAAACTGAGTTACTAGACAATGTACTTCCGTTTTTAAATATATCTACATCATATGCTTGGTAACCAGCTACGGATGTATCCGAATCATCGCGTTCTGCTTTAATTTGAACTCTAATTCCATGTATTTGGCTATCTGTAAAATTTTTAGTAAAGGATTTGCTTTGTATATAAGCAATATCTCCAACACTATTTATATCTGCACTAGCAAATGTAGTGAGATCATAATCACCATCTTTATTTCTAATAAATGCATTTTCCATATTACTAATCATAGACACGCTCCATTGATTTTCACCAACAAATGGTATGATTAATCCATGTGCAAAATATGAAATAGGTGTTTTAAGAACATTTACATTAGACTCACTCACAGTTGATTCTTGTACTGTATAAACACCAGGTTGTTGGGTTACAACAAGAAAATAATCATCTAAATGCAAATGAATATAATTTTTATCACCACTAGAATAAGATTGAGGCATCAAAACATCAAATGTTCCATCATGTGTTGTTGAACCAGATGTAGCACTACCTTGAGAAACATTTAATATAGGTACTGGAAATACCTTACCATAAACAGCTTGTATTGGAGTAGTGGTTATATCAACAAAATCATATTCCCCATAAACAGTTGGTTCATATATTCCTTTTATGCTGTGTTTAGTTTGTGGAAAAGATATTTTATCCCAAGGACGATGTGAATTAATTTGTAATGATAATGTTTGATTTTGATCAATTTTTACATCGACCAAACGACCAGTAAAAATACGTTGACAATTACTAATAGAATCTGATCCATTAAACTGTGCATATACACGCACAACTTTATTTAAATAATTGTTTGTACCATTGAAGATGCTTTTATATAAATCAATACCATTAAAAACTACATTAGCAACATTTAAAGAAATATTACTTGTAGTAGATTGTCCAGCAGTTATGTCAATAGAATCACGTACACTCACATTTTTATTTAATACTGCACCAGGATAAAAATTATTATCTACTGTCGCATCGCTATTAGCAATTCCAAAACTATGAATAAATTCATCAAAACCACCTATAGACCATTCTGCACCTGTAATTGTGCCACTATTTGAGTTACTACTACTATCAGCAACTGTAGTTCCGTTACCTTCATCTAGCTTCCAGTATCCCACTAAGTTCGATGCAGTGCTGTCAATAGTTCTATTATAGTAGTGTGCAATTTGATTATCTGATCGTGCCATACTCCAAACTCTTGTGTGAGCTATTTCACCATCAAATTCATTGTTTTGTTCAAAATTAGCACCAACGGACACAACTCCAGATGCACCACCAGTTGGATCATTAGAAACATTCGTTGTTACAGTTCCAACTTTTACACCATCAACATAATATCGCATTTGATTTAGACTATCATCTCGCAATACAGCTACGTGATGCCAATTATTTGCGGTAATAGCACTAGTAGTAACAGTATTAGATACATTTGATCCAGTACCATATTGATACTTACATCGTAAACCATTATGACGTAAAGCAATTTGCCAATTTGTGTTTTTAGCTTCGGTCGATCCATCTTGACTTCTCTCTAGTATAATTTGAGTACCACTACTAGCACTATAAGTATCTGTTTTAATCCACGCTTCTAATGTAAAACTAGTATATAATCCTAAAACATTACCAAAAGATACATAGTCATCCGTACCATCAAACTCTAAACAATTGTTATTATCCGCACTAAATTGAAATAGCCAATTCTCATTGACGTTGGATTCTGATGGCGCATTACTTAATGCCATTCTATGCTAATCCTTGATTGCTAACTTTCTGTATTTCTGGAATTAAATTATCTCGTACAAACTCATCGTTACCAATCATATTTCCTGAGATATTGATAGTAACTCCACCTGAGTTGCCAGTTCTATTCATATTGGCTAGGTTTTGAACACCAATATTCTGCACTGCGGATCTCTTCATTATAAACTCACCTGCTTGAGCCATGATAGGTACATTGTCTTCACCTTGAACCATACCACCATTTGCAAATCTTTGAATACCATTATTTTTGATTAAACCACCAGTATGACCTACAAACATAGATCCAGCAGTTAAAAATGCACCTGGTATTTGACCACCTGGTGTCATCATTAGAACACTTCCAAGAGTTGCAAGTAAAGTAGACATTTTTTGTTCAGTTGTTGCTGATTCATCTGTTAATGTTTTCATCGCACCAGCAGCTAATATAATACCTCTAGCAAAAGAAGCAGAATTATCTGCACTTACTTTCATGTTTTCTGCTAAATTTTCACCAGATTCTTCATTAAGAGCTTCGAGTGCTTCTTTAGCTGCTTGATTGCGATCTGTTCTATCTTGTTCCATTGCGGCTAGAGCAATAAAATTATCATTCTGTCTTTTTATTCTTTCTTTCTCTTGCTCTGATAATGCTTTTTCTGCTCTAGTTCTTTCGTTAATACGAGCAGTAATCTCTGCAATTTGCTGTATAGCAATTTTCATATCTTCATTCATCTTACCAGAATTTTTAATTCTTTCCACTTCAACTGCATCTGCACCATTCATTGCTGCTTCTTGTGCTAATAGTGATGCAACTTGGTCTCTATATCCTTCAGTTAATGAATCAAGGCTTTTTGTATAATTAGCATTACGTTCTGCCATTGTAGTGACCGCAGTACCTACTGTGTTTAGTGATGTTAAATAGGCTTCTAATTGCACATTTTGATCATCTAAAGAATCTGTTGAATCATCTACACTTGTTTTTAAATGATCAAATGTTCCAGCCATTTGAAAAAGTTTATCGATACCTAAGACTGTTCCAGCTAAAAGTATTGCTTTGAATATTTTTCCATAGCTAGCAAGTGCTGCATTCGCAAGTAGTGCTTGTACTCTTAAAAGACCAAATGCAGTTGCTAAAGCACCAATACTAGTAGCAACTTCCGCAGTACGTTTTGCATCCATAGCTCTAAAAAATCTTTCTGCACCTTGTGCTACTTCTGTTAGTGGACCTATAATACTATCTCCAATCACAGCAGCAAAACGAGTCATTGCATCTTGCATATTACTTACTGCACCAGAAAAAGTCTTTGATAAACGATCTGCACTTCCACTAATACGACCATCTGGATCAGTCATTGCTCGTACTAATGCAACTCTAAATTCAGGTAAAGTGATTTGAGTAAGATCCGTGATTCCTTGAGAATCTTTAATTAACTGCAAGATTCCACGTTCTCTTAAAATATCTGCTGCGCCTGCACCTCCAGCAAAGGCACGACCAAGCGCACTAGCAGCTTCCGTTGCAGTAGTACCCATAAATGCTGCTAAGTCAGAAGTCGCTCTAAGTGTTAGTTTTGAGTTTAAACCAAATGCTTCTAACTGCGCACCAGCATTTACAACATCTTGTAATTGGAATGGTGTAGTTGCTGCTACTTGATTAAATGTTTTAAATGCGGATTCAGCTTCTTGGACACCACCAGTTAAACCTACTAGTCTTGTTTTTACATCTTGGAATCCAGATGATGCTTGCACAAACTTATTCATAACCGCCACAGCACCACCCAAAGCAAAGCTATATACTAAGATTCTATTTCTTAAGCTACCAAGACCTGCCATTAAGCCTTGAGTTTCACCACGCATTCTATTTGCAGCTTTGTTATATCCTTTGGTGTTTTTCTCTAAATCTCTTACACTTCTTGTCGCACGTGCAAAACCTTTCGTGCGGACTTCAATAATAAACTTTTTTTCAGCCATTTTTCTTCTTCATATCTTCAGATTGTAATGCATTAAATTCTTCATCTATAGCTGAAAAGATGACTAAGCGATGATAATCTGCGCTATCTATCGTTGTAGCCAGTGGTAGATTGAATCTTTTCATAGCCATGTACTCCTCAAGCGCAAATATAGTCTCAGGCGTTAGAAAGTACGTAGAGTCAGCACAGAATACCAATGAGTAATATAACGCAGCACCAAGCGTAAATTTCCCATCACTATCTTGTTCTACGATACGACCAATCTCTTCCCATAGTTCATCTTCTGTGTAGGTGATGTTTTTCTTGAGCGTAGGAGACTGCGCAGTGTATGGAAAAGCTAAGTTGCGTGTGGGTTGGTTCTTATAACTCATCCACACAGCAACTCGGTGCATAATTACTTTTTTTTGTTTGGTTCTTTGTATGCGTTATAAATAGCCATTAAGACACTATCGATTGCATTATCATCTAGTTTACCTAATTGCTTTTCTGGATCGGTAAATGAATAATTTAATATCCAATCTAGTACAGTAAAGAATTTAGATGTGTCTATCTCGCCTTTTTTTGTAATAGCACCTACTTCTAGTTTATGCAGTTCTCTGCGTGACTTAAAACTAATGTCAGGTACATCAAATGTACCATGGTCTGTTTTTACTTTCATGTTTCATCCTACGATGAAAACGGCGTGTATTAAGCGATCGTGATTGAAATTATATTTCCTGCTTCGTTAGCTCCAAAAGCTCTAAAAGGTATTGTCTGTAGTAAGAAATCACTTACTTCAGGCTTTGAATTATCAATCATTACATCTGGTAATGATATAGTTAAATCACTTGATTCTGCAATTGAAAGCGCAATGCCTGTACTATCTCCTTTGATATGAGCTATTAAGTCATGTATAGAGTCATCACGTTTTGCAGTAATAGAACCTGTGACTTCATAAGGACCTGTTTGCACGTAACCAAATGGCTTATAATCAGTTGTATTCTGATGATGTACTCTTGCAAGTGGTCTTGATATAGTGATTTCAAAGTTATTCAATACTAATGGTTCAGCATCTAATGTAGAGGCACTTAAATCAAAAATATTTTTTGGTGCAGCTTCATCTACAGTAGTTGAAGATGGTGTAAGAGCAGTTTCAGTAGGTTGATAGGCACTAATAAAGGTAGTTTCTACTACCATTTCACCACCATTTGTGCCTACATCTTCTCGGATAACCATTTGAGTAGCCATACATCCTGCCATAACCACATCATCATTTGGAGTAGATTCTGAAGAATCAGAACCTGCATTAGCAAATAAAAGCGTAACTTGATTTGCGTTGGAAACACCATCTTTCATTGAGCCAGTGTTACTTGCACTAGTAAGTTCGGATGCACTTGCTCCATCACCAAAAAGAGCTAAACAGCTTTTTAATACTGCTGTTGGAGTTCCTCGCATTGTTAAAGTTACTTCATAAATTTGTGTATCTGGTCTATGATGTCCTTGTGACTCTACCTGTCCATAAATACCACTGCGTGATGGTGCAACATCAATTGGTGCGCTTGCATGTTCAATGTTGTAATCCACTACTTGTAATTCGTTCCATGTATCACTTGCTACGTGTGCAGTACCTAAATTCTTAGCACCACTGCCCATAATTACCTTTATGTCACCTCTCGGTTGAAAATTAGTTGCCATTACTTATCTTCCTTTTTTGCTTTTTTTGGTTCTGCGCTTTCTAGATACTTTTCAAGTGGTTTAGGCACAGATGTGATTTCTACTGATTCGCCATTTATAAGACGATTATGTTTTGCAGGACTATCAAATCCATTAAAGTTTTCACTATCTTTCAAGTCAAAATATGATTTCTTTGCTTTGTAAATCATCCTATTATCTCCATTGCTGATACTACAGCAGTCATATTAGCGCGTAATAAATCTGGATTCTCATCATCACGCTCATATATAGTGTTGTCGATGACAGCATTGTAAAATTGCCTTGTACCTGACACACTATAGTTTCTGTTATTGTAAATAAGTCTTTTCATGCGCTCTGCTACTAACGATACCTGCCGAAAGCTTTCTTTTGTGTAATTACCTGCGAAATCCACTTGGTAACTGATAAGGATTGTATAATCTCGTACCATTCCTGTATTAATTTGCTCGTTAAGATCATCTGACACAGGCTGTAATAAAAAACTTTGATTAGATTGATGTTCATCATAAAAAATCTGAATCCCAAATTCATCAGCAATAATACTATGTAAATTATCAATGACTCGTTCATAGATGACATTGTTAAATGAGATTGCCATTATCTATAGATCTGTCCACTGCGCACAGTTCCTATTTGAATTTCATCTGATTGGAAGGTCACGCTCCACTCATCAGACGCAGTATATACACCAGCTTGGAAGCGTATTGATGCGCCATATGCTAGTGGCTGATAATCTCCATTCATTACTTCTGCATCTACAGACTTATGTCTTTTTAGTCCTGTATCATCTTTTGTAAATACATCGTACTTCACTGTACTTGCAGTACCAGGTGTGAATGTACCTGCGGTACTAATCACTACTCGCACTTCATCATAATCTGTGCTAGGCGGACCATACATCTTTACATCTTCAATGTAGCCAGTGCTACTACCATTCACACTAATCTCACGAATAACGCCAGATTCTGATCGAAAACTAGTTTCATTCCACATCACGTAATCACGTGACTTTAATTTTGTGAGCATACCTTCATCACCTAATACCTGCTCTTGAAGTTCTGCTGCTTTCTCTGGATCTTGGCTACGCACTAAATCTGCGCAGGCTAATAACGCATTGCATCGTATTATAATAAAGTCATATGGTCTATCTGATGCACCTTGATAGTTACTATTACCGCGCTTATAAATAGGTCTATTTAAATAACTGCGCATATGATCGGCTTGTTCTTTTACCACACGATTTTTTAAATCTTCCCAATCTTGTCCTGCTTCAAATACACTACTATTTAATGCGCTTACTGAACTAGATGCTAGAAAAAAATCAACTGAATCTGTAGACTCAGAATATTTAAACTCATTATCTGCGTTAGGAGTATCACTAACTTTAGTCATTTCTACTCCATCTTTGTATAAATTTTCTATGTATCCAGTATTAGAAAGACGATAGGTATTTGAGCTAGGATTGCTCCAATTTGACATTAGTACACGTTTACGATCATAGCGATCTATATCACTAACTATTGCTTGTAAATCGGTTGTTATATTGCAGAATGCTGTTAAGTAACTCATGCTTGTGCTATCTCATTTGTTATGCTACTAGTAGGTAAAATGGTGACATCAGGTATATCAGTGCAAATAATTAATGCAATCATTGCTCCTAATATCATATCCATATCAATGCGTGGATCTTCTAATTGACGTGTTAATTCTTGCAACTCGTGCATTGTTTCAATTAATCTATCTATTTTCTCTGTTTCATCCATATTTCTGTACTATCTCGCAAAACTTTTCTGGAGTACCTTTACCTTTTGCAGTGTTATAAAAAACCTTCCATTGTTGCGCTTGTTCTTCTAAGGTTCTTGGTAACTTTTTTGGTATTCTACGCAGGTGTAATCTGCAAAAAACTATTTGAGCTGCAAGATTGGTAGTGAGAATATATTCCCAATCCTTTTCAACTGGCGAAGTAAAATATGACCAATTTAAATAACACGCTTTTGAAACTTTCTTCATTAGCTCTTCTCGATACTGAAGATAGTTATTTATTGTATCTACGCCCACCCATGGTTCAATTTGGTATACGCCAACCGCTGGGCCTGAGATTTGTTGAATGTAAATATATCTCGATTCTACTAATCCAATATTATAAATAAACTCTGCTGCTTCAGGAGAATATAAATCTATCTTCTGTAAAACACGCTTAATGAGTTTTTTTATTTGATTTGGATTAATCATTTGCGCTTCATACCTTTCTTCATTTTCTTCTTTTTAACTTTTACTTTCTTTGATTTCTTTTTCTTTCCATAGTGATACGCCATTATCTTGCTCTCCTTACTTTTTTGGCAGTTCTTTTAGAATAACTAGCTTTCTGCTTACCTTGTTTACTAGCAGCTCTTTTAAGCCTATTCTCATATGCCTTTTGTGATTTTGTTAAATTCTTACGTACACTAGCAGGTAAATATCTTCCTCGCTTTCTGCGTGGTTTCTTTTCATCACCTTTTGTGACGTAACCCCAGTCTTGCTTGCTCCATTTTTTTAAACTTTTTTGTGATTTTTTTAAAGCCATTATTTATATCCACCGCCTGCTTTCTTATATGCTCTTGCTAACATCTGTGCTTTCCTTGCACTCCATTGACCTGCTCTACCGCCTTTATTACCTGCCTTAATACGATAAAAGATCCGTTTACGTAGTGATGGTTTGGTGTAGTTACCTGCTTTATTTACAGATGATTTCTTTCTCACTTACCCACCTTCCTCATTGCACTAGTATGAGATTGACCGAAAGTTGCACCTTTACGCATTGCAGATACCATAGATCGTAAATGCTTTGCAGTATGATGCCTTGCATGTCTTCGCATTGCAGATACTTGTCGTTTACTTAATCCTGTAACACTGATACCTTTTACTTTCATATTAACTCCATTTGACTTTATCCGCCCAAAAAGCAGCACTCATGCGACCTTTAGCAATGTTTTTAGCATGTCTTGCTTTGAAAGATCTACGCTTTGCTTTCATCCTTGCTGACTCACCTTTGCGTGGTTTACCTGCTGTTCTTGCACCTTGCTGACCAAAGCGTATTAATTTATACTGTCCACCACTAGATGCCATCACTACATGTGATTTTGTTTTGTGACCTGGTGTACGCTTTGGTTTATTTACTCCGCGTAGATTGAGTCTACGCATCGTAGATTTTACTCGTGCAGGTACTGCCATTACTTACCTTTAATTAAACCGATAGTAATAGATTGTATTACTTCTACTAACTCTTTAAACATCACACCTTCTTTCTCTTCTTTTACAAAAGGTATGTTTATTTTATCGTTTAGTAATTGTGCTAGTTTATCTGCAAAATCATTTGATCCAATATGATCCACTGCTTGATTTTGCATTTTATCAGCCTGTTCTTCTGCTAGTTTTACTAACATTGATTTTATATCCATTATACGAACCTCATTATTATGTTTATCATTATTGGGAAAGTAACAAGAGCTACCGCTCCCCATGTTTGAAATCGAGCAATATCAGTATCATGGTTACTAACCTTTCCATTAAGCCGTTCTAAATGTTTTTCAATTCTATTTAGTGTAGAATATATATTTCTTAATCTTTCGTCATGCCTTGCATAGATAGTTCTTATATCTTGATTATCCACGTCCATTCCCATTCATTCTGGACATAATTCCATCCATTCTTGATAATTGTTTCTCTAAATCACTTATAGCTTCCATTGTTTGTTCATACCTCCTATCTCGCACTGCATCTGATTCATTCCATCTACTAATAAGTTTAATAATCATACCTTCCATATTATTGATTGATTCTGATTGACCTTTATTTTCTACTTCCAATTCTTTTAAAGACTCTGCTTGAGCTTCTAATTTTTTAGATAAGTTCATTACTAAATAAACAAGTAATAATCCGCAAATTCCTATCATGCCAGCTTCACTGTATAATGTTATAAAGTCCATTATTTCTTTCTCTTTTTCCAAGACATTGGATTTAAATTAATTTTTAATTCTTTCTCATAAAACATAATTTTTTCTTCTAACTCTTGCCTTTTTGTTTCTTCTTCCATTGTATGCTTTGCCAGTAAATCTTTAATTGTTGTTTCCGCACTAATAAGTTCAGTTTCAAGCCTAGCAATCCTATTTTCCATACGCACACCATAATAGCTAATAGCAGCAACAAAACATAATATTTGAAAAAGCCACTTAATATTAAGATGTATAGAAAAATTGTCGTCAATAACATTAGCACGATAACTTCTAGCAGTTTTTTCACTCATATTCCTTAACTGCTTCCCATTGGTTATGGGTAAAACACCAATTATCTGCATCAAATCTTACTTTATTTGCATAAAAATGACTTGTAGAATCTTGATCCATAATTTCAATATAAGAATACATTGTTGAATCTTCATAAAAATTGCCTACAGACCAACCATTAGAACAACTACTCATTATACACATAATTAACAATAATCCCATAACTCGTACTAACACTATTATCTTCCTTTTTTTTTATTTTTAACTTGAATCTTCTTCTCATCTATCTACCACTATATTTTCAATTAATTTATGTTTTATAATATCAATGCGCCCATGACCTACAATATTCTTTTTTCCTTTCTCTTCCAAATAACACTCTTCAGCAGTCTTGAAAGAGTCAGTCCTTTTCACTATCTCACCATCAACTAATACAAAATAATCTTTAGAATTAGGATAAGTAATAGTTATTATAGTTTCATCTGCCATTAGAATTTTCTTTACCATATTTGGTTTAGTATTCTTGAAAATAGCTATATCGTGATTTTGGGCGCATTTTCTAACAATCATTTTGTTAATGATTCCTTTAATAAACGCACAAATCCATCTTTACTAACTGTTAATTGTTGTTGGATAAAATTATTTGAATTTATTTTATCATCTATGTTTTTAAGATGTAAGTACATTTGTTTTTGCTCGTCACTAAAGTCTTTATTAACATCATATTCGACATCATTCAACTTTAGAATAACTGGCGTTTCTTTTTTTGTTTTAGCCATAGTGACTCCTTGTTTATTTATTTTCTAATTCTTTTACTTTTGCCGATAACTCTTGTACTGCTTTTACTAAAGTCCAAATCATAGGTTCTGTATTAGCAGATAACCATTCTCCATCATCTTTTATCATTTCAGGTATTATTTCCTTAGCTTCTTGAGCTATAATACCTTGTCTTTTCTTTTTATCATCATAATTAAATGGATTATCTTTTTTAAAATTAAATTCAACAATTCTTAATTTCTCAATTTCATTTAATCCTTTACTCCAATTAACAACATTTTCTTTTAATCTTCCATCAGAAGTTTGAGACCAAACATTACCATTATCACCCATATACACATCTGTTGTGCTTGAGTTGCCTATTATTGCTGTATTATTTGCTACACCAGTTGCAGTAGCACCTATTACTATTTGATTGGTTGAATCTGAAGCACTTGTATCTGCATCAGTACCTATAACAGTATTATTACTTCCAGTTGTCAAAGTATTACCAGCAGTAACACCTACTCCAACATTGCTATCACCAGTTGTTACTATATTTAAAGCTCCAAATCCGAGAGCAGTATTCTGTATCCCACTATTCATAGCTCCAGCTAAAGTAAGAGAACCTACTCCAGTATTTTTATCACTTTTAGTTGATGTCCAATCACCTGAACCTGAGCCATATCCAATAAATGTATTATGTTGATTGTCTAGCCCAGCAGTTCTGTATCCGCTTTGATAACCAATATAAGTGTTAAAATCTTCTACTGTAGATTCTAAACCAGCTTGGTATCCAACTGCCGTATTTGAATCACCAGTTGTAATAGCATGACCAGCATCTTCTCCAAAAAGACTATTGTAATTTCCACCACTAGCTAAATCATCACCAGCCAACTTTCCAAAGACTGTATTAGATGTACCACTATCATTATTCGATAATGAGATTCGGGAGTTGTCGTCAATTATCATTCTGGTTGTTGATGGAGTTTTAAAGGCAATTCCATTTAAACCATTTAAAGTGGTCATATTGAATCTACCAGTTCCAGCTTCGTACATTGTAAATCCAGCACTTCCACTACTGGCTCGTAAGGCAACTATGTCACCAGTTCCTCCAACCGTTAAATCAGCGTAGTTTGCAGAGGAACTATTTATCATTAATGCAGTATTAAATGTAGCGTTACCAGATTCATCAATAGTTAAATGGTCTGTTGTGCTTCTTCTTATTTTAAATTTGTCTGAGTCTGAATTATCTACGTAAGCATACCAATCTGTTGCTCCAGTTAAACTAAATTTTATACTCGCATCACCAGTGCCATCATTTTCTACAATTATATTATTTTTAACAGTTTGGTTATCGCTGTCATCTCTAAAAATTGATAAAGTACCTCTAAAATAATTAGTAGTTATTGAACTATTACCAATAGTAACTGTATTTGAACCACTACCAGTTGTTGAAGAGCCAATCACTATTTCATTATTGGCGTTTGTTGCATTACTTCTTGCATAATATCCTACATAGACACCATTTCCAGTTGTAGTATTTGTAACTCCATCTCCTGTTCCAGCAAGCGTTCCAATAGCAACATTATCTCTGCTATCATTGAGCGTATTTGCAGCTCTATCTCCGATTAAAACATTTGAAATAGAAACAGTACCCGCTGAACCCGCTGAATTACCAATCATGACATTAGAATCTGCGTTTACACTATTTATGTTTTTTCCCGTATCTAGCCCAATAAAAACATTTTTATCACCAAAATCATCACCATCTATTCCACCAGCACTAGTGCCTATCGCAACATTGTTATCACCTCTAGTTCTTAATTTGGCTGTGTCCTTACCGATGAATACATTTCCACCATAATCAGCCATAGCAGTTCCAGCGTTAGAACCAATTGCAACATTAATTTTATTTACACTATCACCAAGAAAAGCACTACCAGCGTTTGTTCCGAAAGCAAAACTCTCTCCAGTAGATTTTGATTCAGGTAGATTAGTTGCGCTAATAGTACCAGCAAATGTGGCATTACCTGAATTTAATTGTAGTGTCCCACTACTACTTGCATCTCCAATTTTAGTAATGTTTGAACTATCGAATGAAATTATTGCCTTTTCAGACCCACTCGTATTTAAAAAGTTAATACTTTTATTATTAGAAAAAATTGCAGTATTACCAAATGTAACATCACCAGCAAATGTGGCTGTATTATTAGTCGTATCCACAACAAAGACATCCGTTCCATCTGCTTTTTCTATCAGAAAGGCTGATGTATCTGTAACTTTAATTGTAGATGTGCCTTGAACTATCTCATCAAAAGATAGTGAACCACCGCCATCCACCTGGAGGTCACCATTAATTACCAAATCGCCTGTGATGGTTCCACCAGATGAGATTTGTGCCGATGTGTTACTAATTAAATTTTTAAACGATGCCATAATATACTCCTATGCTAAAACGATGCGGACTGTGGACGTTGCACCTTTGCCAAGTAGGTGT
>Ga0181416_1000204_pt1 | contig 16055 bp, 14 predicted proteins | sample 39SPOviralmetaG_FD_130141 | JGI IMG/M metagenome (GOLD analysis project Ga0181416, IMG submission 130141) | Marine viral communities from the oligotrophic San Pedro Time Series (SPOT) site, San Pedro Channel, CA, USA - 39 SPOT_SRF_2013-01-16 | ecosystem: Environmental > Aquatic > Marine > Strait... | reverse complement strand
TAATATTTGCTTTTTTCCATTCATTTAATAATTTAAACAATTCAATTACTCCATACATTTTGTCGAAATATTTTAATGTAGCCACTATATTATTTCTATCAATATTATTATTACTATATGATTTACTTATAATATCTAATTCATTAGATATTTTATTCGAATCTGTAAGACCTCGCCTTAATTCTTCTTCATTAATGTTTAATTGAACAGTTTGAGCATTTTGAGCGGTTTGAGCATTTTGAGCGGTTTGAGCGGTTTGAGCGGTTTGAGTGGTTTGAGCGGGTTGAGCATTATGTTTCAAGGCTTCACTGTAATTACTACCAGTACCTTGATCTGTAATTGAATACAAATTACGATCTGGACTTCTAAGTAAATCGGTTCTTGTACCTTTACCTTCTATTATATTTTCTAATAAATTCCCAAGAAATTCGCCTTTTTGTTGGCAAAATATTTTTGATTTATTACTACTATCTAATTTACCCTGAATTAAGTTAACCATCAAAGCAATTTCGTATGAATCTTCATCAGCTTTTGGTATCGTTGTCAAACCAATATTAAGTAAGTCCATATTGTTAATATTTTTATCTTTCTCAATAAATTGTGTATGAATTTCATGCATTAGGTTATAAAACTGTTCAGCATCAATATTGCTTTTAGATTCATACGTATTAGCTATTAAATCCTGCAAATTAACATTAGATGATGTCATTAATATTGATAATTTTCGCATAGATATTTTAAATGCAGTAATACTTCGATCAGCGTCTTTTAATTCATTTAATGGTTTTTTTAAATATTCTAAGTATTTATTCTTAGAATTTACATGGTTATTATATTGATCAAATAACGCCCTGAGTTCGTCTGTAATTTTTAACATTTCTGTAATTTCAGGAGACTCACCTTTGGAATTGGCTTTAGTATTAAACTGTTTAGTATTTTTAGTACCTGCATTTACATGTTGTTTATTACCTTCACCATTTATTTTATTCAACCATTCAAACCTTACTGGTGCAGGACCAGTGACTAACGGAGGATCTATATTATTTGATGGCCATGATAAAAATTCTTTAAATTTTATTTCAAAAGAGTCGTTACTGTTAGTAACACCCTCTATTATATCATGAAGTGGCTTATATTGAGTTTTTTCAAGACTGACTGGCGTACTGGCGTTGATTGGTTTTTTAAATTCTAGAAATTTTTGTTTAAACACCTCAAATTTGCTTTCAATGTTGTTTTCTATTGTTTTTTTTTCATTAGTATACTTTCGGTTTACCCCAGTAAGTCCATTTGCCCTTTCGTCTACCCATTTGTAAAACTTAATATAATCCATAATCATTTTACGGTAGTCGGGATGATTAACTATGTCGTTTAACCATACTGTTTTGCTAACAGTATATATAGATGATCCAAATTGTAAATAAGAACTATTTGTATTCCATGGATCAATCCAAAAATTGTGTTTATATTTATTATTTTTGATATAATCAAATGATGTATGATTATCATTAATAATAGGTTCTTTTGTTGGAAATAATAATTCGATAGTTTTTGATACATTATGATCTATTCGTTCATCTCTTTTAACATAATATTCTTTAATCTCAGTAGGAGATTTACCAGCTAATCCTTCTAACATAAAGTTATTTTTTTTAAAATTAGGTACTAATTCTGTTAATTTGGAAATGAAAAAATCTTTATTAAAAAAAAACTGTTTTCGATCAGCCATATCTAATTTATTTAATTCATTTGGGTAATAGATATCTAATGTAAAATAAGGAAGTTTACTAAACTCCCCGGTATATTCCGGCATATAATTTGAGGTATATTCCGGCATATAATTTGAGCTAGTAAACAAATCACTTTTATCTAAGTCATTCTGCCTATTCGTATATAATTTAATATTTAACTCCCGTACAGAAATTGATAATGACATATACTATACTAATTATAGTATATGCATAAAATATTCAGGTAAAATAATTATATTTTGTAACTTTCAAATTCAGTATTGCCTTTTAATTTATTTTGTACATCATAACGTTCTATAGTTTTTTTTGCATTCTCAAATTGCTCTTGTGTGACGTTTTCTAATTTTTCATTTTCCTCTAACATAGTTAGATGACGGTCTTTAAATGCTTCGGGTAAAATACAAAATCTACTTTCTTCGTCTAATAAACAATCACTTATTATACTAAAAACTAACATTACTATTAATGCAATATAAATATCTCGTGTACCAATCCATACAATAGTAAATACTAGTAGATATTTACTAAATGTATATTTAAAATATGATTCCATTGTTTTACTTAATTTAATATTAACAAATTTGGAAACAACATTAAGTGTAATAATCATAAGTCCAGCAAAAATTTTACTATTATTCAATATTTGAACCTGTTTATTAACATATTCAAAAATAGAGTTAGTAGTTTTTTTATTAAGCATAGTATAGAATAATAATATAAAAAAACTTACTTCGCAGTAATATCTTTATCACGAGAAAATTTAGATATCAATTCCGTTTCTGTTTTTTGACGATGTTCAATTGAAAAATTACATGTTTTATCACAAATATTACATTGTGTATCCTGATACTTTATTTCAGGAAATATTAAGCTGGTCTGTTCGGGTTTAACAATCATATTTTTATGAAATAATTTGTTACCTTTACAGTTTTCTTTGATAAATGTATCTTTCAATTCCTTACCTTCAATACTATTTTCATAATTAGATACCTCTTGGTTATATACATCATTAACTTTAGACATAATACGATCATTATTTAATGAACTAGGATTCATTGGTTGCATATTTTCCACTGATAAAGAATCTTCCTTTTCTCTTTTCTTGGTTTCAAACTCTTCAACCATTTTTTCCATAATATCATCAGTATTTAGCATATTTTCAACAACATCGCTTTGATAATAGATTATTATTATTAAACATACTATCAATCCTAGATATTTGTCTAAATACGTGTAATACATAATAATAGACAATGCGATGAATTTTCCTAAAATGCTGAAACTAAAATTTACAAACTCATTTGAGAACGATATCAATAACATGAGTATTATGATTGGTATAAATTGCGATATGATAGTTTTCATTATATATATTTACATATCATTTTTTTCATAAATATTTAGGTTTGAATATAAAAATAATTTCTAACCAGTTTTTAAGTATTAAAAAACTTTTAAATAAGTAATGTCTTTAATCGCATATTCATCACCTTGGACAAATAATGAACCATCCTCTAAAAAAAGGTCATCTATGAGACGTCAGCGAATGCAGTCAACTCATAGTAACAATAATGAATATAATATAAGCAATATAAAACCCAATGAAGGAAGTAATCATGAAATACCAACATTGGAAAATATGCAAAACGTAAATAATGATAAATCTAGTCGAGTAAATGATTTATTAAATGAAATGACATCAATTTCACATAATGAAGAAACTGATACAATGGGAGAATTTAAACCCATGGCCCCACCAGAAGTGAATGTTAAAAAAGATATGCAATCTGTCGAAACTGATCGTGAATATGTTGACACTAATTCTTCGTATGTGACATCATCTAATGCATTGAAAACTGCAATGGATAATAACGAATCATATAAAGCTAATAATAATGCAAAAACTCAATATAGTAATTATAATAACAGCTATGATGGTAGTAGTATATCAAATAATAGACCATATTATGCAAATATGGGAATAGGTAATACTAATACAGGTGGTTTAGATAATAAAATGATGGAGAAAATTAATTATTTAATACATTTATTAGAAGAACAACAGCATGAAAAAACTAATAATATTACTGAAGAATTTTTATTATATACATTTTTAGGCGTGTTTGTGATTTATGTTATTGATTCATTTGCGAGAACTGGAAAGTACATTCGATAAAATATATAATAACATCTAGTATAATATGTTATTATGGAAGTAGCATGTGGAATTATGTATGATAATATGGGAAATATATTGATGGGTCTTCGCCACGAACGAGGACCTAATCCTAATTATTGGGAATTTCCTGGAGGACAATTAGAAGATGATGAAACATTAGAAGAATGTTTAAAACGAGAATGGATGGAGGAATTACACTTACATATTCATATTGAATATAAACTATGTTCAACAAATATAAATAATATTATTTGTCATTTTTACGTGGGTAAAATATTGGATATTGAGAACCTACAAATTAATGTTCATCAATATATTGGATTCTATCCAAAAACTCATATATATTCACTCCGTTTATTTGAAGGTGACAAAGACATTGTAGATAAATTATGATTATCCAATTGAAGTTGATAATATTAATGTATATAATATTCAATTTTTACACTAATACAAAACATCGATTTGAAGTAATTGGTGATCTGGGATATATGTAATTATAACTGTAATATGCAGTAGACACATTATTTACATATTTATGTTCAATATTCCAAAATGATGCAATAGTTTGATTATGTCCTATATTTTCTATATTTAATAATTTATAATCGGGGTTAATATGAACAATTTCCCTTAATGCATGTAAAAATCCCACATAAAATAAACGGCTATTATTACAATTTTGCACACTACAAATTAATGATAATGTTAACGATTCACTATCATCATAGTATCGTTTTGTATCTTTGATAAAATAAAAACCTAATATATTTTTTCCATTCCTCAAACAAATCCCATATAACAACTTTTGTTTTATTTGGGTTATAATATTACCTATATCTGGAATCGCCATAAAATCAAAAAATCTAGTCTTTTCTTCCAATCCATTATTAATTGTAAAATAATCTATATATGATTGCATTGAACCTGGTTTTAATAATTCGATTGTACAATTTTTATCAAGTGGTGATATATCTTTATTTGATAAATTATATAAAAAAGTATTATATGAAATTAATGGTATTACTCCACCAAATAATTCGCCTTCTTTTTTAATTAAACTAATGTAAATATTTTTATTTATCATACGCTGGTTATATTCATGTGTTTGGATTAGATTTCTAATTATTTTTTTATAATCATGTTCTCTGTGTGTAGATAAAAAATCTATAAAATATATTTTTTCTTTTTTAAAAACACTATCCTCTTTGTTAAACTTAATATACATATTTAATGTTCTAGAAGTTAGACCTCCCAATATTTTATAAGATTCACATATTTCTACACCATCTTTATTTTCGTTTGGATTTAACTGATATTCTGGTATTCGATATAATGATATAAAACTGGATTCCAATTGTCCGGTATGTATTGCATATATGTCTTCAGGTTTTATTATAAAATCTATCGTTTCATTCATTAAATAATGACATTGTAATAAATCTGTAAGTTTATTAATACTTGTTTTATTATTATCATCTACAGATACCGTTTTAATATGATTTTGATCTAGATATTTTGTAAAATATGGTTTATTTATATTCACAATAAATGGTGTTTTATACATACTTCGAATATAATCGTAGGTATGGTAAACCGGTTGTAAATTCCAAAATGGATATTTAATTTTGATAATAGCTAATATTATTATAAACGTGCAACATAATATTATAAAGATATATTGGAAAATCATTCTAATATATCTTTCGAAAAGGTATTTGATATTTTTACGATAACTTATAAAGGTCTCTCTAAAATATATAAATATTGATTTTCATCACCATTACATACTTTCATATCTATTTTCCCATGTTTTATAAATCCATTATTAGTTGCAATCCCCAAAATTGTGTTCATTTTTTCCATATATAAACTAAAACCATTTTGACGAGTATTATTTGTTTCTATATCAACAAATGATTCTTTAATTTCAGTTTTATTATTATCATTATCATCCGGTATATCACATGTACATTTATATTTATAATCAGTAAATGTAGCCCATGACTGTAGTTTACGTGATTTTTTATGGTTCACTACTTCTTTATGAGTTTCTACATGAGGTATTATATTGGTAAATGTGTCAGTATCAACTAGATGTAATATCATATATGAATTCGGTTTCATCCAGTGATAACAATTTCTAAAGAATTTTTTCTTATCTTTTATCTGATAAATCGTGAAATATGTACATAAAATATGTGTAAATGAACCTTTCTCAAATTGCATTGAATTCATTACATCACCATAAATATAATCTGAATCAGGATATGAATTATTTGCATATTCAATCATTTCGCGAGAATTATCTATACCATAAGCATTATATCCTGCATTATTTAATTGATTTACAATATAGCCTGTGCCACTTCCTACATCGAGTAATGTACTATTTATAGTAGAGGGATTGGTCATCTTTATTATTTTTATTAATTCTGCCTGGGATCGTATTTTAGTATTATGTAATGTATCGTAAACATCTGTATAAAAAGTATCAATTGCATCATCATTTTCTTTATAAACAAACGGTTCATCCTGTGAAAAACCTTCTGCATTAGATTTAGGCAAATATTTATTCGTTATAGTGACTATAAAATATATTATAGCGATTGTTATGAGTAACTTTAAAAAAAATAAATTAGGATTAGATGAATTTATGATTGTATATATTTGATTCAACATTATTAATATACAATTAGATTAATAATATTGTTGCTAAAACTTATTATTTATTGATTTCTCAATTGTGTTCTGGTATGGTTAAAAAATCGATCTACACCAATTGAATTTCCTCTATTATTTGGATGGACATCATTTGAGAACTGAGGAATAGTAAATAGATCAGGATGAGGTTGAATTGATGGTGCAGATACAACAGATACATTATATAATTCACTTGCTGATGAAGGCACATATACCGACTGACTCGCTCCGTGTTGTAATGCGTGTGTTTGATTTCGTAATATTGTTTCAACATCTATATTATTTATTATTCCTGATGGTGGACCATTATCTGTTCCTGGATTGAAGTTATTTTGCACATTATAATCAGGATAAGATACTTTCTTTTCTTTCATTGGTCGTGCATTCTTTACCATTGGAAAAATAGTTTGTTTGGTTTGCACTGGTCTTGGTGCAAAATTTGGTTCTAAAGGTGCATCAGAAAAATATCTGGATGCAATTCGTTGATTTAATTCGTCAACTCGTTCGTGTTGACCAATATGTACTCCATTAATTACACCATGTATATTTTGATTATCTTGTAAATTCATATTTCAACTAAACTATATATATATACTTAACTTATTTTATTATCACATGAATAATATTATAAGTTTTGCACCTTAATAATAGAAATCTCTTTGGTATCATAACTATCTATTTTAATTGCATTATATTTTTTTAATGGTAAAAAATTACAGCTTAATGGACGCCATCGTGTTCTATCCAAATTCTGATTATCTATTATTTGATTACAACAATTAACCAATAAGATATATTTAAATTTTTTACTTTCTATTAAATAATCCATAAACGTATATATTTCATTTATTTCCCAATGTTGTAAAACATCTTTTAATATACACATATCTCCTTCTACAATACTGTCTTTATTTGTAAAAAAATCAAGATGTTCGAAAGTATATTTTGGTTCTGGATATAGAGGGATATGATAATCAATTATTTTTTTATATGTATCATACCCAGTATATAAAACATTTATATCATCATATATTAACCTACCCATTTGAAAATCTCCACAACCTAAATCCACAATATTTCTTATATTATATTCCTTAATAATATTTTTTAATATTTTTATATATTCTTCGTTATTTTTTATACAACTGCCTCCACCACTACTACCTGAATAATAATTATTTTGATTATCTCCCCAAATTTTATTTTCATAAATTTTTGTGAAAATATCTTCCATTAATTATATAAGAAATATTTGTTTTAATATTTATATTATTTATAGTATTATAAATATTATTTATAGTATTATAAATATTAAACAATTACATATACAAATGCTGTAATATCCCAACTATATGATGAAATAACGTTGCAATAATAGCTACATGATATTTATATATAAATTATTTTTTTTGAAATAATACACAATAACCTATTGTAAATTGATTAATATTACTTAATAAATCAGTCATTTTATCAGGTGTATCATAATCTTTTAATTGAGGGGACACGCTATTTGACATATGTAACGTGTAATTATATAAAAATTGCCGTATTTCATTATATGTATTCTGTAATTGATTATTCGATTTAATAATTGGATGCACGTGGGTTAAGCATCGTTGAATCTCCTGATTTTGCAATAAAAATATATCTCCTTGACTTTTAAATGCTGTAATATCCAAACCGTATTTATCTTTCAAATAATTATAAAAAAATGGTGAAAACCCAGCATAAAAATGATAAGGTTCTTGATGAATACCTGACGTAAACGGAGCAGTTATTAAAATATTTCCTCCTGGTTTACATAATCTAACTATTTCACCCATTGCTTTTATGGGTTCTGGGATATGTTCAAACACTTCTGTACAAATGACAAAGTCGTATTCATTATCTGGCATAGGTATTGCATCGATTGGTGAATATATATCGTGTTGTTTTTCTCCTTGTTCTCCACGAAATGTATCAGTTATATTAACGTTTTCACCAAATTCATGACTTGTATAATTACAATGCTTAAAATATTTTTGGTATGGTTTACTACCAGAACTAACATCTAATACTTTACTACCATTTGGTATATTAGTTGCATATTTTTCAACAAACGTATCTCGTAATTGTGGATTAAAATTATTATTACCTATATGTGTTGAAAATTGTTCCAATAATTGTTGCATGGTATTATTTAAAATTATAATACATTTATATTATTTATGCATATTAATATAAATATTAAATAATTACATATACAAATGATTGAATCATTTGTAAAATACATTGAAAATAAAGATGCAGAATATGTAATTTTTGATATTGGGTCTAGAGATTGTATGCAAAGTATAGAATTCTATAATCATTTTCCTAATGCACAAATATACGCGTTTGAATGCAATCCTAATACATTAGATATATGTAGAAAAAATATAGAATCGTATAAAGATAGAATTACCTTAATCGAAGGAGCGGTTTGTGATTATGACGGAGATATTACGTTTTATCCGGTTAATCAAGAAAAAACAATTACTACATGGGAAGACGGTAATCCAGGTGCATCATCCATTTTTAAAAGTAGCGGATTATACAAAAACGAAACATATGTTCATGATGAAATAACTACAAATTGTCATCGTTTAGATACGATTATTCAAAAATACGGTATATCAAAAGTTGATATAATCTGGATGGATTTACAGGGTGCTGAATTATTGGCACTAAAAGGGATGGGAAATTATTTACATAATGTTCAGTATATACATACTAAAGTGTATTATTTAGAAATTTATACAAATCAATCACTTTTTCACGAAATAAATGATTATTTATCTAATTTATTTTGTTTTAAGGTGGTAAATACAATAGAAACAGATGTAATTTGTCAAGATATTATTTATGAAAATAATTTTTTAAAAGATCCTATATTTTCTGGAATAGATTTAACACTTGATGAGCAGACATATATAAGAGGAAAACCAAGAGAATATATATTACATGCAATTAAATTGTTAAAAATGTATACCGATCAAAATGTTATTGTTGAAATTGGAAGTATTAGATTTCAAATGAGGCATAGTATTACCGAATTCAATCCAGCATGCTGTAATGATGGTCATTCTACCTATTTTTGGAAACATCATTCTAATGCTGAAATATATACCGTTGATATTGACCCTAATTGTAAATCCGTGATTGATTCTGATAATAGATTAAGTGGAGTTAATGCATATAATAATGATGCATTTGAATTTGTAAAAGATTTCGATAAAAAGATTGATTTGTTATTTTTAGATGCATGGGATGTTGGACCCGGTAGTCCTTATGCTGAAGCACATATTGAAATTTATAATAAATTAAAAGATAATTTATCAAAGAATTGTATAATTATTATAGATGATACTGATATTGGAGAAGGGGGTAAAGGAAAATTAATTATTCCACAATTATTAGATGATGGATTTTTAATGGTGATTAATAAAAGACAAACGATATTTATAAAAAATGAAATAAACACTATTACAAATAATATAGATAATTTATTTTTAAACCGTTCCTTTAATAATTTGTTTGATATAGTTATACCCATTGGACCATGTGATAAAGATATAATACACAAACAATTGGAATATACAAAAAAAAATATTATAGGATATAGAAACATTTATCTAATTTCTTACGACCCAACTATCATGATCGACGGGTGTATAACAATAGATGAAAATATTTTCCCTTTCAATATTGATACTGTTAGTAATATTCATGGTAAATTAGATAGAAATGGTTGGTATTTACAACAATTATTAAAATTATATGCGGGTAATATAATTCCTAATATTTTAGAAAGATATTTAGTTATTGACAGTGATACATTTTTTCTAAAACCAACAATTTTTATAGAAAATAATAAATGTTTATATAATTACGGAAATGAATATCATAAACCATATTTTAATCATATGGAAAAATTAGATCCAACATTAATTAAAGCTAGTAATATATCTGGAATATGTCATCATATGATGTTTGAAACAAAATATATTAATGAATTAATAACCAAACTAGAACAAAATCATAATGATACATTTTATAATATTTTTCTTAAGCTTATTGTAGATAAAGAACGATCTGCAGCTGGTGCGTCTGAATATGAAATATATTTCAATTATATATTAATAAATCATATCAATGAAATAAAAATAAGACCATTAAATTGGGTAAATACTAAAGAATTGAATATAAACTCAAATTATGACTATATTTCGTATCACTATCATTTGAGATAATATTTATAATACAAACATATATAAACAATACCCTACATATTATATGTATACCATAATACATAATGGTTGTTATTTGTGATAAACCTTACCCATCTAATTCAAAGTATGAATCTTATTTTGAATTATATCCATACACTCTCAGTGATTTTCAAAAATATGCAATAGAATCTATTGTTGAAGGAAACCATGTGTTAGTAACTGCACACACGGGATCTGGTAAAACATTACCTGCAGAATTTGCTATCAATCATTTTTCAAAAATGGGGAAAAAAATTATTTATACTAGTCCAATTAAAGCACTATCTAATCAAAAATATCATGAATTTTCTAAAAAATATCCCCATATATCATTTGGATTATTTACTGGAGATATAAAAACCAATCCAAACGCAGACGTGTTAATTATGACAACTGAAATATTAATGAATTATCTTTTTACTACAATTAACTCACCCGATATTAACGATACATCTTCACAATTACAATTTCAAATTGATATTAATACAGAACTTGCATGTGTAGTGTTCGATGAAGTTCATTATATTAATGATGCAGATAGAGGACAGGTATGGGAAAAAACAATATTAATGTTACCCAAGCATATTCAAATGGTAATGTTATCAGCTACCATTGATAATCCTACTGGATTTGCTGAATGGTGCGAACGAGGAGATGTAGAAACTGGTGGAAAATCTGTTTACTTAGCATCCACCAATCATCGAGTTGTTCCATTAACACATTATGGATTCGTTACTACTACTGAGTCCGTGTTTAAACACGTTAGAGATAAAGTACTTCAACAAGAAATCAAAAATAATTCAAATAAATTACTTCGTTTACAGGATGACAAAGGTAAATTCGATGAAAATGAATATAAAAAAATAGTTAAATTAGAAAAAACTTTTAATAATAATATGCAGTTTTCTAAGCGAAAACACGTGTTAAATAAATTAGTATCTCATTTAAGAGATCATGATATGCTTCCGGCCATCGCATTTGTATTTTCCAGAAAACAGGTGGAACTTTGTGCTAGTGAAATTAGTATACCTTTATATGACAATGATTCTAAAGTATCGTCTACTATTAAATTTGAATGTGACCAAATTATTCGTAAATTACCCAATTTTAAGGAATATTTACAATTACCTGAATATAATAAATTAGTTTCATTACTAGAAAAAGGTGTTGGTATTCATCACTCTGGTATGATACCAGTATTACGCGAAATAGTAGAGTTAATGATATCTAAAAAATATATTAAATTATTATTTGCAACAGAATCTTTTGCTATTGGATTAGATTGCCCGATTAAAACAGCTATATTTACCAGTGTAACTAAATTCGATGGACATAATGAACGATATCTAATGCCACATGAGTATACTCAAATGGCTGGTCGCGCTGGAAGAAGGGGTATTGATACAATTGGACATATCGTTCATTGTAATAACCTTTTCAATATTCCATCTATGGGTGATTATAAGACTATTATGGGAGGAGTTCCACAAAAACTCGTTTCAAAATTCCATATATCATATTCTCTCATTTTGAATTTATTAAAAAATGGACAGACTAATAATTTTCATTTATTCTCACAAAAAAGTATGGTTCATAGGGAATTATCTGCATCTATTATTGGACAACAGCAATATATTGAATCACTAAATAGTAATATTAATAGTAAATATGAATTTATCAAAAATGCAAGAACTCCTGTTGATATATGTAACCAGTATATTGAAGCCGAGTTATTACAAAAAATATCTAACAATAAGAAACGTAAAGCTGCTGAAAAAAACATAAATAACCTTAATAGTGAATATAAATATATTAAAGATGATGTTAAAAGAGTTACTGAATATAATGCTATGAAAACAGAATTGGTCGATAATACTAATTCTCTCAATTATACTACTAATTATATTACAAACCAGACCGAATTAATATGCAATACATTACATGAATATGGTTATATTCATAAAGATAATGATGAATACACTCTTACTCAATTAGGAACAATTGCATCAAATATTGCTGAAATTCACCCACTTATTGTTAGCCAACTTCTTAATAAATGGGATTATTTTAAAGAATTTACTACAGTGCAGATAATTGGTCTATTTTCTTGTTTTACTGATGTTAAAGTACATAGTGATTGTAAATCAAGTATACCAGTAACAGATGATGTTTTTTTACTTAATCGTATTAAAGAAGTAAATAATATGTATAATTCATTTGCAGAAATAGAAACTGATAAACAAATGATTACTGGTATACAATATGACGATTCGTTACAATTTGATATTATTGATTTTTCTATGAAATGGTGTAATTGTGAAACAGTTGAAGATTGCAAATGGTTTATTCAAACCGACTTACAAGATAAATCTATTTCTATTGGAGATTTTACAAAGGCTATGTTGAAAATTGTTACTATTGCTAGAGAATGGATGAATGTATTTGAATTAATTGGTAATATGGAAGCATTATATAAATTTACACAAATTGAAAATCATGTATTGAAATATATTGCTACCTCACAAAGTTTATATGTATAGAAAATTGATTTTACATTGACTGAATTATATAATTTCATCTTTGGGTTATAAATGCATAATCATAATATTCGTCCTTCAAATACCGAATCATTTCATTACCATTCTGCACTATGTTCAGTATTAATGACAGCAATTTTCCTTGTATTCCTGATAGTATTACTGATACTAGCAGTGATGATGAAAACATTATTATAACATTATCAGATGATGAAAACAGTACTGATACAGAATCAACTGGAAGTTATGAAAGTGATTATGACTATGACACAGAAGAAGATGATTTATATGATCTAATACATAACGTCGATTCACAACATTTTTATAGTGAAAAAGAAAATGACAAATATTATATTGGTCTGTATCATAGGTACTATACCCCAGAGGGTAATTCATTATTATTATTGTCTACATCTGTATCTTCTCCTATATTCTTTAGTCAGTCATATGATAATATAAATAATTATTTATATTATTATGGAATTGTTCGCATACCAAATCACGAAGTTCAAATCATGAAAACTCATTATCTACCTGATAACACATGTACTGTCATAGTTAAAACGTTTTGGCTACGTATAGTACAACGTAGATGGAAAAAAATTTATGCTATACGAAAAACAATCATAAAGCAGAGATGTATGCCATATAATATTAGTTATAACCAGATTCATGGTTGTTATCCGTTTCAAATATCAACTCTGCCATCTATTAGGGGGATGCTAACTTCTTACTAACTATTTATCGAACGACATTAAATATAAAAATTGATTTATATCTATTAATAGATCATCTCTAATACTTATTAATCCTCCGTCCTTTTTATCTAACCCTTTTTCTATTTTAGTTAAGAAGTCTCTAAAATCATATATATGACTTTTAAAATCATTATCATCCTTACTATCAATTAATCTTAATTGTTTCTCTATGTGTTTTACTCTTCTATTCTCTTTTCCTAATAAAACTTCTACAAATTTATCTATATGTTTATTTAATCTTTCATATAACTCATCTGTAGCCTTATGATGAGAATATGTTGTTGTTTTCCAATGATATAGTTTTACTGTATTTAATAGTTCTAAAAATGTACGTACTATATATGAATTTCGTTTATTTTTTGCGTCAGCATATCTAAGTTTACGAGTTTTTCTTACCCCAGATATATTTTTTCGTGTAGTTTTCATCAATATTATAATACAATGAGATTTTCTTCATTTACAAATACTATTTGTAAAATTGATATAAATATTTTTTATTATTTATTTTATTACTATTAATAATAATGGCGACTAATCTATGTATATCACAAGAGCCTATTATATTTACTAGATATTTATATAATAAAATAGATGTAAAGCAGTCTTTGCTTATTTCTATGCTAAATCGAGATAAAGATGAAGCTCTTTTTTGGGCATATGAATTATATTATTCTGGATTTTATGTTGATACTTTTGAATATATTATTAACATTTATCGGGAAATGTACTCTCTATTAAATCCTAAATTAGTTTTATTTATTAATGAATTACTCACAGAATGGTCTACTGATAAAACTATGGATTGGACTATCGGTTCTATTATCGTTACACTAATTAACAGAGAATATGATATTAACTATTTTGTGCAAAGGTATTTTGGAATAAAATGTAAAGAAAATACTATAAATCGTCATCAAAAATTAAAATTTAAAATTAAATTAACTGATAATGATATTGAACCATATAAAACTATTACCACTGATAGGGCTGATACTGTTCTAAAACGGGCATGTAGATATCAGGTTCATAAAGAATATAATAAATTATTTGAAGTTAATGTTCCTTCACGAGAAATGCTACGTGAAATATATTATTACCATTGGTTATACTACTGCTTAGATACTCCAGTATGGAGACAACGAATATTTGATTATAAAGGTCGTTTGGACCATGATTTAAAAAAAGTAGAATTTGATGATGAGGATAATTTACAGGGTTTTTACGATAATTGGGGATATTATCCTGATGAACAACCATATACTGTTGATAATAATGTAATGGGACCTGAATTAGAAGATCAACAATATGGAGTAATGGACTTTTGTATGAGATATGAAGCTACTCCTATCATACGTAAAGTTAAAAATAATGGACGAGGCCATTCATCTATTATTGAAGAAAGTACCGAAATTAATATACCACTTACTAATTCTATTCAATATCATAATTAAAAATTTCTCAGGTTTAATTATACACATGTTTATATCTAATCATATTTTTAGCGTATTTAAAAATAGTAAGATCCAAGCTCTTTTTTTATCAGCTATATTTTTTACTATTATTTATATGCTTTTAGGTGATGAACATTTTAGCGGTGTTAATTTTTTTAAAGAAACAATAAAAAAGGAAGTCATCAAAAAAAAAGTAAAAAAAGAAATTGAAGAAGCTCCTGAAAGTTTTACGATTGAGTCATTCTCTACATCTAACAATCTCCCAAGTATATATGCTAATGAATTAAATTCTATTAAAACTGAAGTTGCTATTGAAAAAGCTACAAAAGACGCAAAAGATGAAGTGGCTAATGATGAACTTACCCCTGAATCTATTGATATTTCATTTGC
>Ga0181416_1000201_pt1 | contig 16179 bp, 22 predicted proteins | sample 39SPOviralmetaG_FD_130141 | JGI IMG/M metagenome (GOLD analysis project Ga0181416, IMG submission 130141) | Marine viral communities from the oligotrophic San Pedro Time Series (SPOT) site, San Pedro Channel, CA, USA - 39 SPOT_SRF_2013-01-16 | ecosystem: Environmental > Aquatic > Marine > Strait... | reverse complement strand
GAAAAAATGACCTGAGTTTCTGGGATCTTTGAACTGCTTTGATCAGCACATTTGTATTCGTAATCAACACCAAAGGGGACACCATTGCGACTGAATGATACACGGCGTAATTCTACATCACCTGTGTAAGCATTACCTACAACATTCTTTAACATATCAGTTGTAAAACCATCATGATTGTAACTATTCGAATGAGACACTGGTAGGAAGTTATGAACAATAGAAAGCACACGACTATTTGCGAGATTGTAAGTTTGTGTAGCATCTGAAGAGTTAATAACAGAGTAAAGACTGCTGAAAGTATTGAACTCTAGACTGCCTGTGCCAGCCTGAGACAACTGCTGAACACCCTCGGCATCTGGCACTGCGAGATCGCATGTTAAACTGAGATCTGAAAGTTCGTAAAATGCACCATCGCCTGCTCCTGCGTCAGCGCCCTTAAGAACTTGCTGATCAGAAGCTAATTCAATGTTTATACCGATACCCTGTACGAGCGATAGTGGGATGAGGCTAGTGCCTTGAAGCATACCAGCGTAGAGAGGGATACTGAAATTTACCTCATTATTAACCATAAGAGATGAAGATGATTCTATCCCATTCATAACAGCGACACAACTTTTTTCAGTTGCCATATCCTGCCCTGAGTGTGTGCTAGAGAGAAGCGATGCGACTAGACGGCCGTACTGTCTGATCGATTCGAGAGACTGGTTTGAGCCTGCGCTGACGAGATTGACATTCTGGAAACAACTATGGACACCTACACGGGATGATAGTGTGACGGCAGTAGCACCTCCGCCTTTGCTGTTATTGTTGTTTGGTAGTGTAGCACCAGCTCCTCCTGTAATCTTGAGACGTCCGTTGATACGAAGAGTGTTGGTTTTTAAGTATCGTGCTTGTGATGGTATCTGAAAACTGCAAATCGGATTGCCGTTGCGGAAGGAAAATTTTCCTAGAGCGGGTTGGTTGCTTGGAAGAATTTCTACCTTTGTGAAATCAACTATATTGACGGATGACATATTTTTATAATGAATTTATTTATTATAAAAAATTTTTTCTTTTTTATGTTAATACCCGAAAAAGTTAGAGTATTGTCCAAAGCGACTCTCTTGTTGTTGCTGGAGCATTGGTACATTGGATGTTTGAATCGGTTTGGATTGTCTGTGTTGCCCTAATGCTTGACGATTTTCCTCCTCGATTTTTTTACGTATACGTTCTTCAATCTCTCTTTCCTTACGCTCCTCCTCCTCACGTTTCTTTTTTTCCTTTTCCTCTCTGGCACTTAATACTTTATCGAACTTTTCATAATTTTTCAACCAGTTAGAAAACTCAGCATCCTCATCTGCTGGCTGTGGTGGTTGAAACTGGCTGGCACTGGTATTTTTGTATGCTGTTGGTTTTTGTTTAGCTCTGTTTTCTGCTCTCTTTTGACGCATTCTTTCTAAATGCGCTCGTTGTTTATCACTGATTGGTTTCTTAGTTTTTTTGACAGGTTCTGTTACATACTGGGGTTCAGGTGTCTCAGGCTCTTCATACTCAATAGGTTCTGGTTCAGGCTCTGGTTCGGGCTCTGGCAAAGGTGCATTTACAGATAAATCCTTTTGGGGCGGTTTAAATTTTTGTGCCTTTTTGCCAGACTTGGCTACGCCAGTTGGCTTTTCATTAAAAACATCACTCGGTGGTTGTGATTTAGGTTCTTCTTTGTGCGGTGGTTCAGGATCTCCGAATTGAATTAGTTTTGGCCTCGGCATGTTTTTATTATACATTTATTTAAATAAATATAAAAAAATTCAATTATTTTAAATAAATTATATAATAAAATGTTTTCAACCCAAAGTAATAATGTGCCTTCCGCCAATGCCAATGATTCTGTATTTTGCCTCGAATTTATTAATCATGAGGCTTTACAGGATTTGTTAAAGTATGCGCCTCATTGTGATATATTCAATGATGAACAGAAATATCAAATCAACTCACTTTCATCTATTAATTATAAGAAAAATCCAGGTAATGAGTTAGGTATGGCAAAAATTATTTATAGATCAAAACCTGCTAATCAGCTCGGACGTGTTTATCATGAATTCAAAGGTAGTAAGGGTAAAGCATTACAACAGCAATCTAAAAGGGTTCGTCATATTTTATGCCATAAAAATAATGGTGAGTGTTTGTATGTAGACATTGATATTGTCAATGCGCATCCGAAAATCATAATTCAATTATGTAAAGCATACAATGTTGAATGTGGTGTCATTGAAGAATATGTAATGAATCGTGAAAAAATATTACAGGATGTTATGAATAGACATAAATGTAATCGATCACAGGCAAAAAAATTATTCATTAGATTATTATACAGCGGAGGCTGGCAGAATTGGTTTATTGAATTTGAATTACCTGTTATTGAACCTATCGATTTTGTCAAAGATTTTTATAAGCAAATGAGAGATATTTGTCAAAGATTTTATACTCATACTGATTTTAGCCGTAATATTCATGAGGCTAATAACAAAAAAGCAAAACATATTGGTAAGTTTATCAACCCTGAGGCAACATGTCTTTCATATATTATTGCTGAACGAGAGAATCTTATTCTTTGGAATATGCGTCGTTTCTTTATGAATAACGGATTACAGGTTTCCGTGTTGGTTTATGATGGTTTGATGGTAAGGAATGATGGTTCTGATGTCAGTGAGTTATTCGATGAGTGCCAGGAATATATAAAAACTAATACTAGTTATGAAGTAAAACTAGAAACTAAACCATTGACAACTGATTTAGATTGGAAAGGTATTGTTGATAAATTGAAAAATGGTGTATTAGATGAAAGCAAAGTTAAACTCGGTGATTACTTTAGTGTCAAAGCACTAACTAAAATATCTGCTGAAAGACCAATGGATGAATATCTTATGAAGAAATATTATTTTGAACACTGGGTAAAATATTCTTTAACTAATAAATGTTATTTCGTAAAAAATAAATATGAACTCACTCAGAGCACTAAAAGTGATGTTAGGGATATGCTCGGAATGAGAGCTGTCAAAACTAAAATACCAAAATCAAAAAATGAATGTTGGACTTTTATTGATTATTATATGAATGAAGATGAAGATGTCAGAGCATACCAAAGTATTTGTTATGAGCCATTTGATCCTTTCAATGAATTCAAAGATGTAGTTGCTGAAAACATTAATAAGTTTGCAACATACAAACATAATATTAAACCGAGAGATAAAGTTGACAAAACGAAAGATTACATACCAGCATATTTAAAACACATGAAAAGATTTTGTGAGAATAATGAAAAAGTGTTAGAGTATGTACTAAGCACGTTGGCATGGAAAGTTCGTGATCCTAGATTCAATGCTGGTGTTTCGATTGTGTGTCAGTCCAGGGAGGAGGGTGCTGGTAAATCATGTTTGTTAGAACCATTTAAAAAAATGTTTGGTATTTCAAATGTAAATTTCCATCATACATTAGGAGGATATTGTGGTAGATTCAGTAAAAGGTGTGGTGAATCAATGATTACTGTCATTGATGAATTGAAACAGGATAGATCCGATAATCCTCATATGGAACAGTTTTATAGTGATATTACTAGTCCTCGAATCGTCGTTGAGCCTAAGAATGTAATGGCTTACGAAGTTGAAAACTGCTCACTAATTATTGCTTTCTGTAATAAATTATGTCTCAAAGTAAATACTAACAGTTCTTCATCACGTAGGTTCTGTGCTACGATATTCGATGATACTAATATTGATATTAAATCACCAGAATATAAACAATGGTTATTAGATAATATAATTGTTTTCCAGGAGGACGATGACGCATTGTCTCAGTTATTCTGGTATTTATATGATTATAAAAAATTAAGTAAACAGGAATTAAGAACTGTCCCGATTACTAAGGGTATTACATCACTCAGAAATGTAAATGCTAAACATGAACAAATGTTTATCTATAATTACTTATTTGTAAGTGAGACATACAAAAAGGAAAATGATCTCAATGACACTACTAAAGTCCCAACTCATGTGTGGATTGATGGTGATGATGTTATCGTGAATAGGACTGTCGTTGATAATCATTTCAAACATGAAGCTAGAATTACAGGGTATGTCAAAAATAAGATTCTAGAATCATCTAGAGGGATTACAGATGTAAGAAAAGAAAATGTTAGATGTTATAAATTTCATTTACCTACTATTAAATCATCTTTAAATTTCATTGAATAAATTACTTTACTTTACTTTATATATAGTATATATACTATATATAATATATATAATATATAATATATATAATATATATAATATAATAAAAAACAAAAGAAACAAAAATAAACAAAAAATAAACAAAAAAAGTGGTATCGGAAACAAAAAACAGAAATAAGTGTAATATTCATATAGAAAGTAGATTGAAAGTATTTTTAAAATATAATATATAAATGTAGTATATTATAAGAAGTTGGGAAATTTTTGTATTTTCTACCGATACAACTTTTTTTATTTTTTTGAAAACAAATTTTGTTTTTGTTTTTATTAAATAGAAATAAATAGAGATACAATATAATTCAAATTGTTTTAAAAAATAAGTATTATAAAAGGATGCCTCGTAAAGCTCGTTCAGAGAATAAAAACTTTTATCACTTCTGCCTTTACCTCGATAATGGTGCACGAAAATACTATTTTACAGCTATGCAGATCGCCCAGGATCTAGGATGCTCACGCTCATCAGTGTACCGAGCATTGACAACAAACAATAAATTATTTGAACATGGGATAATTAAGAAAGAGTATCTTCATCACACTGTGGTTGAGCATTTAATCCAGAAGGAGTTGGAACTGAAGGGGGTACATAATTCGTCCCTGGTAGTAGCATAGTAAAAGATATTTGATTCAAAGGATCACGAAATATTTTTTGATTTCTTCTTTTAAGACATCGAGCAGATCCAAAGTGTTTGTCGTAGAAATGTTTACATACTTCCTGTCCGCATAAATGACATGTAAATCTTTCCATCTTTCCAAATGTATAACCTTTCGGCATTTTTTTAGTTTTAAAAATATTTTCTAATTAAAATGCCAGGACACTATGGAATGTCAAAAGGAAATGGAAAAGGTAAGAAATCCAAACCAGCACCAAAAGGAACACACCGAATGCCTGATGGAACACTGATGACAGGCTCAACACACACAAAGGACAGTAAGCCAGTTAAAGAAAAGGCAAAGGCTAAACCAAAAGCCAAGGCTGGTACAGGAAAAGGCTCACAAGCAATGAAGGACAAGATGGCGAAGTTACGTGCAATGAAGAAGAAGTAATCATGCTAAAATAATACTCTCATAAAATGAAAGTATTAGAATTATTTTCAGGTACACATAGTATAGGTATTGAGTGTGATAAAAGGGGATGGGATGTTATTTCCTTAGATCGAGACTTAGATGAGAATGCTAAGTTTTGTAATTATAAATCAAAAAATCACATCATGGCTGATATTATGACATGGGATTATAAAACATTTAAACCAGGGGAGTTTGATATTGTTACAGCATCTCCTGTGTGTTTGTGGTGGAGCAATCTCCGTAGTTCATGGTTAGGTAGAAAGTGTAAGAAGATTCATCCAACCGATGTGATTACAAAACAACATTTAGAAGATGATATTGAAAATTTTGGAAAACCGATGGTAGACAAAGTGAGAGAGATTATTGACTATCTCAAACCTAAATATTATTGGATTGAAAATCCTCAATCATCTAAGATGAAGAATTACATCACAGATCTGCCGTTCTATGATGTAGATTATTGCAAGTATTCAGATTGGGGATATAAAAAGAAAACTCGTATCTGGACTAACATTGAAGGATTTGAACCTAAAAAATGTAAGAATGATTGTGAAAACATGATAACTATCGGAACACGAAAAGTTCATAGGATAAACTTAGCGAGTAATGATTATATTGTTGTAGATGGAAAAACAATAATTTGCAACACCAAAGTATTGAGAGCAAAATATAAAGAAGAAATAAAACAAGCAAGAAAAGATCGTCCTAAGACTGAAACATCAAAACATGAAAGATACAGAATACCAGGTAGATTGATTAGTGACTTATTAGATTGTTGTGTTCATTAAACACTATTACATTATACCATACATATATGTTATAATGTTTAAATAATATGTTATAAAAATGAACAACCAAAAGACACAAACTTACACATACTTAAAACTCAATCCAACGCTATTCAATGTAAAAGATGAAAGAAAAACAATACCAATGTTAGAATTTGAAAACGCATGGTTATATCGTCTAAAAACATTACAAAAATATAATGATTTATTAGAGCAAAAAGTAATTGTCAAAGGAAAAGGATTTTATCCTCGAGTAAAAGGCACAAAGCAGGCAGGCATAAGAGTATGGAAAGAATTACTACGAATACATTTTATGGATACTGATAAGATTTTTTATGATAAAAATTTCTTAGAAAAGTGTCTGAAGCGAGAAAGAATGCCAGTAGTTTACTTTAACAGCATTTGTTTTTTTGATTATGATAAAAGAATAGATGAGGAAATCAATGCCAGTAATCTAGAATTGAAATACTTAATGTTTACAAAAACACCGCCAGCACCTGCTAGTTTAAAAGTTGGAGAAGTAGATTCTAAAACTAAATTAGAATCTATTGTAAATCTAGTAAAGGATAGTGATTTGTCTCACGATGAACTTATTGCACTAAATATATTATTGTTAGCATTACTTAAATGTTAACGCCTACGGCGTCATGAGAATCACTTACGAGTGATTCTTAATATATCATCACCAACAAACCATGTTATTTTTTTTTATATTGCTCCTGTAAATCTAACGAGTGTCCCATTTTATTTGCTAGTTGTTTACGTTTCTTAGTGCTACGAATATCCTCGTCGCTAATCAACTCGCTTACGAATATGTGCCTTAAATCATTTAGTGTTATATGTTTTTTCAATATAGAAAATACTTTGGTAATAAAAACTCCCAATGTATGTTTTGTCATCTTACCTCCCCTATCATTTAACAATAGAAATTTTGTACTGCGGTTATATTGTAACCAAATCTTTAGTGCCTTTTTTAATTTCTTACCGACACGAATTCTTTTTGTACCTGTTGATGCGGAAGTTTTATGATCTCCAAAATGGAAAAATTCTGGATCTCTCTTATTCAATACTAAAAAGTTGTCTTTTGAATCCTCATCGTACTCTGACTTTTGAATGAGATTGACGCTGTAATCGAGACGAACTGGTGGGTTATCAGGATCACCGACATATAGATTTGCAACAATCCATTTTCTTAGATTTTGATATTGCTCCTCATCTGTTTTGCTAGTGTTTGCTTTTTTTTCATATATATTAATTACAGTTCTTAGTTTTGAGATAGGCACATAATTTGCCTCCTGCTTAGCATTTTTTAAATGTTTAGCAGTAATTTCATTTATTTCATTTGTTAGTTCTTTTACTTTTTTACTATATTTTTCAGCATCCATATCATGAGATTTCAAAACATTTATAACTGTTGATATGTAAGATTTTCGAGTTGATATATTTTCAAAGTTATCCTCAATCCATCCCATCACCTTATCATAATCTTTCAAAAAATCAACTCCAGTTTTTTTCATACCCTGACTAATTTTTTTGTATTTAATCATGTAAACTTTATCGATACTATTTTTTGAAATCTTCCTGTTAGTAATAGGATTGACATATTCTTCCAATTTTTGTTTTATACTTTCCATTTTTATTAATTACTTTTAAAAATAAATCAAATAAAAATGCCTCCAATCCATGATATATATACTGTCGTCACTCACAGCAACCTGCAAGAATTTATTAAGGAAGTTAATAAATACACTAAGATCGGTTGGAAGTTGCGTGGTGAGTTTCGTGTTGAAAACGATAGATATTTTCAGGCATTATCATTGAAATCTAATGAACACACATGGAGTCCTGAACCTGTGAGTCCTTAACACCTTTGGTGTCATGAGCCAAAGGCTTAATCTGAATCTGAATCTTCATCCATAACTTTTTGAACAGTTTTTCCAGGAACAATAACATCTTCTAAATTTTTCTTTTTAGAATAATTTATTGGTGCTTCATACATTAATTCATCAAATCTTTTGTATGCTTTTGGCCTTCCGTTGTTGTCTCCAGTGTAACCATATAAATCCATATACATAAATGAATATGGTTCTGATGTTGCTTCGGCATAAAGTTCTAGCCATTTATCTACACCATATACGTTTCCATATTCAGATGCGAGGCTCTCTACCTGCTGCAGGTTGCTATTCTGGGAGACAATAACATAATTAGCTGACGCACGAACGATAGGAGGTACTTTTTTTAGCTGTTGCGAGTTGTACAATAATAAGCCTCCATTGAGGTAATGCCTATAAGAAGAGGCAATTCTAAACATCAAAGAGGTAGGTTTTACATTTGGAAATGCAATAAAATCATCGAACACGATTGCATACCTACCTTTACTTTCTTTTGGAATACTATCTAAATAATCTAATAATCCTTTTAAATGCGCATCAGAATATTCATTATAAATTGTTGATTGAAATCTGTCGTATAAGTGTCGTGAGGTGTAATCACCCTTTCCAATTGTTGGGCTATATATAAAAACGGATTCGAATGCTTCCGCATAAAAATTAAAATTTAAAAAAAAATTTACAGTGCGTACAGTTTTCCCGCTACGCGGTTTGGCTATATCGAGTATACAAGCACCAGCATTGATATTGGGTAATCTAGGATCGTGATCAATTGGTGCAGCGATCGGGGGATCTCTTATGGTGAGGATAGTTAAATCTCGTTCTTTACTCATTTTAATTATATAACATTTTATATAATATAAAATATGGGATGTTGTAAAAGTAAAGAACTACCGCACACACATTGTGATATGTGTTTCAAAAAATGGGATGATAGACACATGATATTCTATCCGTATGAGTATCAGAAGAAACCTTTTGTTATGTGTAAAAAGTGTTTAGATATAACAGTTGAAAATGTTATTATCGATATGTTTGAGCGCGAGGCTAATTTACACAAAATAGAAGAGCGTCCTGACACACCATACCCTCCCGTAGAAGAAAGTGCCTGTTGATTTTTTCACGATACCATTTTTCCAATTGATTTTTTTTCTCCGAAAAATAAAAAGGCATGGCTGACAGCAAAAAACTTTACGAACACCTTAGCAATAAGCATTTTGAAACCGAACTAGATTTTGACGCTGTAATGCGCAAAGGTTGGTTCGATGAGGAAAAGGTAAGTAATATTAAGCCATACCTTATTGAAGGCACATCAGTTTCAGCGACAATCTTTGTCAAAGACGAATGTATGGGTGTTCATTTAACAGAACATCATAACTGCCAGTTTCAATTCGATTGGGCTGAAATTATTTCGTCTGAGGATTGGTTTGAAGAATGGGAGTTTGTTTTTGAGGAAATTATTGATGATGAAATCAGAGAGGATATTTATGTATAATCACCATAACACGCGTCTGCTATGATAGTTTGCACTGGTAGGATCATTTTTAGTTAGTTTCCCCTCCTTATTTTTTATACCAGCAGATCGCTTAAGGAATGATTCACGACGCTTATCGTCGCCATGATCTTTACTTTTATATATACCAGTTTTATCTTTGAATTGCTCCATATCTTTATTTCCGAAATGGACTTTCTTTCCCTTTACAGTTGTCATTAGTTTCTTTCCTTTGGCTGTCGATTTTTCGTAAACATAGTTTCCGATTTTCTTCTTTGTCATTTTTATTATATAACATATTATAATAAAGATATTTTCTACGATTATAATCACTGAATATTTTAAAAGTTTCGGCATACATCAGACGCATTTTTAAAAGTAATCTTTTAGAAATGGATATATTCAAACAAGCTCAGTTAGAAGCTAAGGAAGAAGTAGAATCTAAGACAGGAATAAAAATACCAGATAAAAAAATAAAACATGCTGAAAAGCAACCAGTATATATAATTCAGTTTGCTTAACACCGAAGGTGTCATGGCTACGCTAGAAAGATGCGATAGCACCGCTTACCTCCTGGGCACTATCGACAGTTGGGATAGCAGAACTAAACTTAGATGTAACTGATGTATTTATTTCTGGAGCCATGTTTCCAATACTACGAACCTGAGGCATTGCAGATTGTTTGTGATGAAACAAATGAATCAATCCATCGACGGCAGTAAAAATACCTCCAACACTAGCTATTGCCTCACCTACTACACCCAATGTAGATCCAGCTAACTCCTCAGCACCAATCTTTTCTCCAATATTTTCTACACCTTCTTTTAATGCTGTTTTTCCAATATCACTAGCAGTTTCGAGTGCTCCCTTACCAGCCGACACCAACTCCTGTCCTCCTCGAACAGCATCATCAATATTTGTTTCAGCTACTGCGCCAGCACTAGTGTCCTCCTGTCCAGCAATAATTTCAGTAGATGGAGGTTTGACATCTTTTGTTGCCTGGACACCTGCTGTAACACTTTTACCGCCCTGTTCTATACCTCCAAGTAAATCACTGACACCTGATCTTTGTTGCGCTACAGCTGAAAGCCTTTCGTCAAACTGAGATTGTAAAGATTGTAAATCTTCTAAACTTTCCTGCGGAAGCTCTCCTCGTCCCTGTGCTCTTATAACTCTTTGTCTATCCTCCTCTGGTAATTGTTTAAATGTATCTTTTAATTTATCCTGTGCTGATTGAATTTGTAAATCCAAAGCTGATGGTGGATTAGCTCCCTGTTGCATGATACCCTCAGCTAATGCTGGCGGAGGACGTGTTCGTGCGTCAAACTCTTTTGCTGTTGCCTTTACACCAATACGTCCGACATCTATCGGTGATGACGCAGAAGTTTTAACAGCACCAGAAACCTCACCTTCTACAGCTCTAAGGCTACTACGAAGATTGGCAGGGGCTGAAAAGGATGTAGATTGTTGCGCATCGGCAATAAGATCAGCACCAGAGCCTGTCTTCCCATAATTTATGCCATGAACATTTTGTACCAATGCGCCAGCCTCACGCCCAACACCTTCGTTTACATCAGCAAGATTTCTACGCACAATATCATCTAGATCATCAGCAGATAAGTTTACATCGCCAACAGAAGAATCTTTGACAGCAACAGCACCGGCTTTGGCAGGATCGGTAAGTGTTGCACGAGCAAGATCTGGCGCTCTGCTAACTGTATCAACTACTTTTTGTTTTACTGATTTTACAGCATTAACTAAACTACCAACAACGTCTTTACTGCCCTGCGGGATAAGATTACTTTCTTCAAGATTTGTTAATGTATCCAATACCTGTCCAGGATTAGTTGTACTGCCAGTAGGATTAACCTGGCTAGCATTTTCACCATCACCCATAAACTTTTTAAACTTTTTTCTAGTTTCTGTAAATTTATTGTAAGTATTTTTTAACCCTGACATACCAGCCAACTCCCCTATACCGCCTTCTGCGAGAGCTGTAAATTTATGAGAGTATTCGTCGGCACGTTCTTTCCATTGTTCTAATTTAGAATCCATTTCATTACTGATACCGCTTTCCATAGCTTCCTCAGATTGTGATACCTGTCCTCGTACGAGTTCATTGTATTCATCTACCATCATAGCATACGACATTTTTTATATGGTTTTTAATTATAAAAAAAAGTTAATTATGTTCAGGTAAAGGAAATCAAAAAAATATTTGATTTTTTTTAAAGAAAAATATAATAAAATGACGGACTCAGTGGCACTCGTAAAACAATTCGACAACATGCGTGCTTTCATGATGAAAGTTATGGAAGAAAACAGACAGCTAAAACATCGTTGCGAGGTATTTGAAGCATCTGAAAAACGATTTACAGAAACGATTACAAAACAATCAGAGGCGTATGAAGAAACTATCAGAGAGGCAGAATTTACCATTGAGGAGTTAGAAACAAAATTATCAGATAAAGATAAATATGAAGAAACTATTAGAGTATTACAAACTAAGATTGCATCACAGCACCAAGAATTTCATTTTGCGATTGTAGATAAAGATAAAAAGATTGCTGAACTAGAAAAGAAAGTAAATCGTAAGGCATATGAAAAGAAATACAAGGAGCAAAACAAAGATAAAATCAAGAAACAAAACAAAGAGTATAAGGAAAAAAACAAGGAGGTAATAAAAAGTAAAGGAGCAGAAATTGTAAATTGTCCATGCGGTAAAACGCATCGCTACGATAATACTCGTAGGCACAAAATGTCTGCCTTTCATCAAAAATGGTTGGCAGGACATTCAGAAACACAAACTAGCCCGTAAGCTAGTATCATTGACACAGGATATAGTTTTTATAGGCTGATGAACAACTTTTGGTTTACGTCTGAATATTACAGATAATATTTTTTTCCAGAGATTCATTTTAATTAATATGATATTAATTAAAAACATGAAATGGAAGTCTATGAAATCTAGATGGAAAAGAAATTTTAATAAATGGTCAGATAAAAAAAAGAGGAAATATTTTGTATTATTGTTAGATAAATTTCCATTGGACGATGATATTGAATTATGATCCAATAAAGTTTGTAACCATAAGTTCTGCCTGAGGATCTTTGAGAGGTGATATTCTTTCTATAAGTTTTTGAAACTCCATAGCTCGATGTCTTTCAGGATCTTCTCTGAATTTTATTGTTGCACGAGTAGTGTTATCAATCCAAGTAGCAAGTGTACCATCAGGTCTTCTAATCTGTAATGAAAGTTCGTTTATCTGTAATTCATTTTCATTATTTATATCAATATAATCTTCATAATTTGCCTGGTATGTCATAAGAGATGAAGCGACGTCCTCGCTGAAAACATCTTTCGGTATAACTTTAATTGTCTTATATCTTTGTGCAGATTCACCTTCTAATGATTTGATATTACTAAGTTCTGGGATACTGATATGAACTGTTCTTTCGTCTGCGTGAGCGTTCTGGTCGGGTACACCAGTGCTAGCAATATCTCTATCAGCAAAAGCATTCTCCCAACTTAACTCATTAAATCCAAGCGTGCCGCCTATTGTAGCCTCGACAACATTACCTAATATTAATCTTCTAAATGCAGTATTCAAGCCAACTGTGTCAATCTCGTCCTGAGTTACTCTTTCCAATCGTCCGTTCCACCTTTCATTCAGAATACTACCAGCACCTACCTCACCACTCGCACCTGTAAATGCCGATGTAAATCTAGCCGTAGGGTCGTCAGTGACATCATTATCAGGGTCATTGCCGTTCATTTGGTAAGAATATCTTCCATTTATCCAGTTACTATCATTAGTAAAAAGTAATGAATTATTAGCATTTTCTACAAAAGCAGTAGTTGTAAATATAGGTTCTCGTACAATACCAGGGTCTGCTGCATCCTTTGTACCAACCCAAGTTACACCAGCACCTAAGAGTGTATCAGAGGTGATAGTTATTTTTCCTGTTGCATGATCATAAACAATATCTCCTCTGATTGTACCACCCGCTGGGCCACCAGGGTTTGTATCATTATCATATATACTCCATTTATTGAATTGTTTAGCAGTTTTGAATACACCTCTGTTAGTAACTGTCGCTGTAGGTACATTACTATTATCAGCTCCTGTTGGAGCGGTTTCAATTACAATTTTATCATCATATCCACCTGCTCCTGCCTGAAATTCAATTGTATAAATGCTCGTAGCTGTTCGTGTAGCGCCATCGACATCGAGTGTAAATTTCATTCCTGTTAGGTCAAGATTGGTAACTACTCTTTGACGTCCAGTAGCAATATTATTGAAAAAATCTACTGTTGGGATAGGATATACCATTATTGGTGTAAAAGCATGTTGATACCCTGTGTTGTTCAACCGATCATCGTTGAGTCCTGTTTGCCCAGCATTTAAAGGCACACCAAGAGTAGTATAAACACATCCAGGAAATGATGGAGGATGGTTAGCAACACCAGTTGCCAAACCTCTCATTGTATCTGTGTAAACAATTTGTCTTTGATCACCATCATCGACATTATCATTATTACCTCCAGTAGCATCAGCGACAGCAGTAAATGTATCACCACCATCAGTTGATTTCATAAGTTGGACTACGTATGCTCTAGCGCGATAAAAGGCTGAAACTTTTATAAGAAGTATATCTGATTTCGCTGTAACAATACCAGCAAGATTGATATTTCTTACCTCTCGTGTTCTACTACCATCACGATCTGACATCAATACTCCGTATTCATGAGGTCTAAGTATTGAAATTCTCATTCTCGGGCCAGTAGATATATCTCCAGCATCCATAAAAGTTTCAACTTCAAAGTTCATTCTACTATCATGATTGTTTGATAGAATTCTATTGAAACCATCATCAAGATCAACGCCTCGTGTAAAACCTGATGAACCTACAATATTAGGCGAGCAAATTCCAAACGATGCTCTGTGTACTACGGGAGCACCTGTGAGGGTAGTACCATCACCCCAAGCATGTACAGTAGCCATAAATACTGGCCCACCTTCACCCTGAGTATATAAAGGCATACCTCTTTGAGATCCAAAGGCAGTTGTAGATGAGCGCAGATCACCTACATTAGGAGGAGGTGTGTAAATTTCAGGCGATGCTATTTTAGTTCCTGCGTGCCCAAGATTACCAAATTGGGTAACATTTGAAAGGATAGCATTCCCTGGTTGCTGTCTATCAGCAGTCCATGTCCCAGCACCTACAACTGTCGGATTGAGTCCAGCAGTTTCATTATAACTAATTGTAAAACTGTCATTTGTAGGAGGATTGGCATTGAAGTTTCCAGCAGTAAAAACACAGGAAATGGTATAATATTTGAATTTATTACCCTCGTTCATAGCACGTGCTATTTCAGTTGCTAGTGCCGAACCAAGATATGATCCTTCTCTTAGAGTTGCAACATCTTCACTATAGAAACCTACATCGCCAAAAGCCCATACAATTTTGTTATTACCATCGTTTAGCGATGGATTGTCACTACCTACAATAGTGTAAAGCGAGTCGCCAAAATTTCCAAACGTAAGATTTGTGAGACAAACCTGAGAGTGAGGTTTTAGAATCAATGGTTGCGGAAAATGATTATGGAAATTGAACGGCTGTTGATTCAATGTTTGTGTAACGCTAGAATTACTAGATAAACTTACAAGTGACATATTTTTATATTGAATTTATTTATTATAAAAAATTAATTATTAAAATGCTAAAGAATCTCTTTAATGTAGACGAAATTGTAAAATCAACAGAAAAAGATGGTGCATCTTTACAGAAGATGGAAAAGATTGAAAAGAAGGAAATGCTAGAAAAGGATCTACCTATTGATCCAAAGGCTGTATTCAATAATTATAAGAAAGGTAAACAAGACAAAGGTAAGAAATTCAGACAACCAAAACCTGAAACGGATGGAAAAAAGAAAAAACCAAAGATGGTTACAATATTAGATTACTAAAATGGACTATGTCCTAAGTAGGAAGTTGCCAGAAGAGTTAGTTGATATTATATGTAGGGATGTACACAGAAGATATATGAAAGATATATGTAATGAGATAAAATACAATATTGTCTGGATAAGGTTAAAAAATGAAATGCCGTCTTTTCTTATAGGGACATTCAGGCACAATCAGTATTACGCTTTGTTAGATTTTGATAACATAGTAGGGGTAACTGTATTAACTTTGAGATAATCCAAGTTATTTCATTTACAAAACACCTTAATACAATTGCCTTTTCTAGAGCATCGATACCATCTAGATTCTGAGGACAACACATTTTTTTTAATATTTTTATATTAAAAAATGGTTGAAACAAACAAACAAAAGTTTAACAAAAAACATGGACAACCGAAGGATAAATCCAACTCGCTAGCAGACATATCAAAACTATCAGGATTTAAGAAATCAGGACTACAGACAATATTCGATAAAGGTGTAGGTGCATACAAAACCAATCCAGGCTCTGTGCGTCCGTCTGTAAAGAGTCCTGAGCAATGGGCGTATGCAAGAGTGTACGCTGCAGTTAATCCCTCAACAAAGGCACATAAGATAGATAAGAAACATTTAGTAAAGAAAAAAACACAAAAAAAGTGAGTGTATGTGTGTGTATATATTATAATGAAAATTTTATAATATATTGCGGGGGTGTATAAATCTAGTCCG
>Ga0181416_1000198_pt1 | contig 16289 bp, 20 predicted proteins | sample 39SPOviralmetaG_FD_130141 | JGI IMG/M metagenome (GOLD analysis project Ga0181416, IMG submission 130141) | Marine viral communities from the oligotrophic San Pedro Time Series (SPOT) site, San Pedro Channel, CA, USA - 39 SPOT_SRF_2013-01-16 | ecosystem: Environmental > Aquatic > Marine > Strait... | reverse complement strand
CCAGTAATACGAACAAACCCTGTACTTGTATCAAAGGCAGTCTTTAGCTCACTAAACGTAATTGCTTTTGTTTCATCAGCAGTAATATCAACTACAACAAACTCATCTGCCTCAGCTAAGTTAGCACCAGTAATATTAGTTAGTTGTGTTATTTTCTTATCAGCCAAGTTCTTATTCCTTTATATCACAGCTTCTACAGCTTCGAAAGAGATACCGTAGATTGACGCATTATTGATTGACCATGAAGTCATGTTTGTTGCTAGTCTGAAAACCCCTTTAGGGGAATTAAATGTTACAGTAGCACTAGAGTATGTAGACCTTAGTGAAGGCCATATTTGTATTGTTCCGTCACCATCTTGATCTAATAGAACCTGATGTAACTTAGCACTTGAACCAGAACCTAACTGTATGTAGTCACCAGCCTTAAGAGTACCAGCCATAACAACAGTAGCGTTATCATCACCAGCATCACCAGACAGTACACAAGAGCTTACTGTCCCTTGTGGTGTAGCATAGTCAGGATCTCCTAGTAAGAATGTACCAGCTTGACCTTTAAGTCCTACTAACATAGCTTTCCACTCAGCCGCTTTATCTCTGTGTACCGAGGGAATATTGACTGATGCTTCCCACTTTTGACCACCGTGAGAAATAACCTGTTGTTTGTACGTAAAAGGTGACTGTGATACAGCTACAGCATTAACAGCCCTAAGCTCAATGCTCTCAATACCTATTGTGGTTGGTGTAGCTAATGGGTAGCTTAGTGCCATGTGTTATATTCCTTATAAGTCTAACCGAATGTAGCTTTCATTGTGCCGCCTCTACGACGATCATTTATGATCTCAGATTTAGTCATTTGAGCAATCTTAGGAGCCGCTTGAGCTATTATTCTCTTAACGCTATCGTCTCCATTAGCAGAGAAGTTAAAGTTTTGTACAACAGTAGTTGTAGCTCCACCCTCCATCTGTACTCCTAGTTTACCGTTAGCTCCACGTTTAAGTGGCATAATAGCTTCAGGTCCAGCTTCTCCCATTAGTCCAGTTTTACCACCAGTCATAGGGAATGTAGTAGGGCTTCCAACTACTCCACCATCAGCATGTGGTATGGGGTTTCCACTAGGCATAGGACCTTGAGGTGCGCCACCACCAAAGGAACCTCGAATAGCTCCAGAGATAGAGTTTACCATTTGTTCTACAACAAGTATACGATACAACTGCTTTATTATATCTCTAGCCATATCTTTAAATGCGTCTTTAGCTGACTTAGTACCATCTACTATCGACATAAAGGCATCCCCAAATGTGTTTGCTATACTATCAGCTAATTGTTTTTGTTTCTGAGCTTGATCTTCTAACTCTGCTTCAATTCTAGCATACTGGTCAAGTAGTATATCATTTACTCTTTGAGCCTCTGCGTCAGCTATCCTTTTAGCTTCTGCCGCTTCTTTCTCTAGTTGTATTCTATAGAAAGTTCTAGCTTCTGCTTCTTGCATTAACTCTTTATAAGCTACAAGCTGATTATATTTTTCATCGCCTGACTTTAATTCTAACTTATCAAGTTCAAGTTTGAATAGCGCCATTTCATTTATTTGTTGTGCCGCAAACAACTCAGCACCAGTCTTTTCGCTAATCATATTAGCCGCATTAAGCTGTACTTTTTGTTTAGCTAGGAAGTCATCTTGTTTTCTGTTTAACTCTACTGCATCATCTATTCTCTTTTGTGTAGCTTTATCTACTGTAAGAGGCATACCCATAAGTGACTCTTCGCCAGCAAATCTAGTAGAGTACTTTGCGTTATTTATTTCTGCTACACGCTTATCACGAGCCGCTTTCTCTCTAGCCTTTTTTTCTTCATAAGCATAGTGGGCATCTATGCCATCCATTCTATTTTTTACTACACTTAGATTAAGAGCCTTTTCTGCTTCAGCGGCTTTTTTCTTCTTCTCTATTTCTATTTCTATGTTTTTAAGGGTTGCAACAATAGCCTGTTCACCAAGAAGACGTTCTGCATCAGCTAATTCAGAAGACTCTTTAGCTTTTTCTTTTATAGCTTTTTGTTCTTGTTCTAGAATTATTCTCCTAGCCACTACAAGCTGATTAACTATAGATTCATTACGTTTTTGTTTATCTTTTTCTTTCTCTAATGAGGCAGATGCTTTTTTATGTAGATTAAAATCTTCTCTGGCTAACTTTAACTTCTCTCGTGCTTGATCTACATCTTTTTTAGCAATATCCAAAGCGGTCTGTCTGTTCGTGTCTGATTCAAACTGAGCGTTATTAATATTTTTTTGAGCAACTAACATTGCCTCTAAATGATCTTGAGCTTTAATTATATTATCACTAAGAGCAAGTTCAGCTTTAGTCTCAAAACCGCTCTTAAGAAGCCTTAAAGCCTCTACCATCTCAAAAGTCTCTGCTTTAGCTGACTTTAGATTTTCTTCAAAGTTCTTTATTCTATTAGCGGCCTCTTTAGCTGAGGTGTTCATTTCCATAAACATTCTACCTGCGGCAGAAACAATAGGTATAAGGATACCAAGCGCGGCTGATAAACCTACAGCGGCTCCCATACTTAAACCAAGAGGACCAGCAATCATAGGTAGGATACCTGCTAACTGAGAACCCTGCTGGCTAAATGCAACAAAAGCACTTGTGCCACCCTGAACCTGAACTGCAAAGTCACCAAACTGATAACCAAGCTGTTGAATAGCCATGTTGTTGCCATTCATTTTGTTTCTAGTGTTACCCATGACTTTGCCAGAAGCCATTTGTGCGGCGTTTAATCTTTGTGTAGCGGCAGTTAAAGAGTCTGTAAACTTAGTCTCTTGTTGTACCTTTGCCCCTAGCTTCATTATAGCAGATTGACTCATCCTAGAAGTTTTAGATAAGTTGTTCTGTGCCATGACGATCTTGTTTATAGAACTCATGTATTGACTTTTGTCGCCAGTTCTAGCAAAGTCTTTAGCTAACAACCTTACAGCTCTTTTAGTCTGACCAGTAGTCTTCATTAGTCCTGTAAGTTCTTTGTAGTCTACTTTAACTGCTAATTGTATCGCCCCTATGTCATCCATTCACTGTCCCCATATAAACTGTATCAACACGTTTTATCGTTTCTATATCCCTAGAGGAAATATGTGTCTCAGTCAGTTCCTTCCATGCTTTAATTTCAATATAAGTTATCGGGTTAGGTCCAGAGAATCCCATAGATCTACTGTTGTTTAATGCAATAAAGGCAGACCAGACATGCGACATAAGCGATGGAAAATGTGTCGGGGGTTCCAGTGCTTCAGGTCTACGTCCAATCTGCCTTTCTACTTGTTCTAAATGTTCTCGTTCTGTAGTGCCATCCTTATCAGGTTGATTGAGCTTAAACTGATGTTCAGCCCATTCACACAACTGATTAGTTAGGCTTTCGTAAAATCCAGAGAGTCTGCAAGTGCCTCCTCAATCTGATCTTTAATCCAAAACACTTCATCGTAAAGTTGTTTAGCCTTAGCAATGGAAAGTTTAGGTTGCTCTTTGTTGTAGGTTATATTCCACTCAGAAGTTATCTTAGATAACATATCAAGTGTAGCCTTCTCCATCTCTTGAGCAGTTAAGTTTGTATTCTTATTAGACTGCATCTCTTTAAGACGTTTGTTTGTTTGTTCGTGCATTAACTCTTTGTACTCTTTAGAGTGACTAGCAAATACTACAATAGTCATATCTGTCTTGTCTTCATTCTTAAGTACAACACCAGTGTTAGGGTGCTTTAGCTTTACTTCTACAGTATTACTTGTAGGTTTTAGATCCATTAAATCCATGTCGAGTTCCTTTCGGGCAGTATCGGGTGAATTATGTTAAGTGTGGGAACTTCCGACCCGACTCAGAAGTCCCCACTAACCTTAGCTAAGGTGTTACGTTATGAAGGTCGTGTGATCTTCAAGTTAGTTGCTTCAGTTGCGTCATATAGAGCAACGAAAGACATGCTAATCATTCGGCTTGTAGGTCCATCTACGCCAACATCAGCACTGTTTATTTTTACTTTAGGGAACTGGAATGTGTAAGCGTTAGTTCCTGTAGGATCGTTAACTGATACTTCAATCTCTGTCTCTGTTTCATTAAGGAAACGGTTAATTAATGCCGCATCTTCAAAGTAAGCTGTTAGTGTACCTTCAACTTCTGCTCTACCATACTCTAATGATGGTGCGCTATCGTCTCCGATTACGAAGGTAGGTGCGAAGGAATTAGTTAATGTGAAATCTAAAGCAGTTACGATAGCTACGTTAGCGGCTCCACCTACATTACCAATACCAATGTCACCTGAGTAAGCATCAAATGGTGCGGCTCCAGAAGCGGCATCTTGTGTCTTTTGAGTAGCACTCATAGTCATATTCTTACCTACCATACCGAAGGTAGTTGCTACCATTTGGTTAGGTGCGAGGGAAACAGCCATAGTGGAAACTGAACAACCTGAGAATAGTCTAGCTTGATCAATGTCTGCGGCATAGTCTTCTATAGAAAAGAACTGAGGTGTTGTGCCTACTTTAAGAACAGCACCTGAAAAAGTATTTAGCATAGCTGATTCTAAGAAGTCGTCATAGTCAGCATCTCTTAAGTCTACTACAATATCTCCAGCTACTTGTCTGTTACCGTGTCGATCTACACGAGGCATACGGTCAGCTTGGATGTCGTTACCAGCTACACGGTCTTTAGTTAAGTTTAAAGAGTGTGTGCTGAAAGGAAGGTTAGTAAAGTTGCCAGCAGGTGTCGTACCGAAAGTGCTTTCGGCTATGTAAGACAGGCTGGAGCGTGAACCCTGTGCAAAGGCCATGATGTATTCTCCTAGTTATTTATAAATGTACCATCCGATATTAATCGGAACGTAGTACCAAGGGCTGTCAATCAAACCTTGTTGCCGTTCAGCATAGTCGATTGATAATTTAATTGTTTCTGATTGTGCGTTAGTAAACGATATGTCAGTAGTAGCTTGAAATGCGTCTATAACTTTATTAACGTAGTCGTCTGCGGTTGACGGGCCATTACCTTCTGGTGTAAATACTGTAACAGCAAAAACACCTTGATACCTTAGTTGAGGATTTAAGCCTCGTACAGCAGGTCTAGTTACTGTAGGCAAGTACATTACTCTAATAAAGCTAGTACCTGTTGTCGGCTCAAATGCTACGTTCTCGTAAGCGATGTCGGGTAAGTTAGCCGTTGTAGAGATGTGTGTCTCAAGTGCGGCTCTTATATCATTATGTATACTAGCCATATTTATTCCTTACTCTCTCAAATATTTTATAAGGTTGTGTAAGTCTCCAGTTAGCTCCACCTTCCTCTACATCTATAGCGTGAGGTGAACCATTCCTAAGAACAATAGTATCTTTGTAGTTAAAGTCTTGTATGCTATTTATATCGTTTAATAGATTGTTAAGACCTTCTGATGCCATAGCCTGTGGATCGGCTTCTTTAGGTCTACCTTCAGAGGACTTACCTCTAGGTCTACCTGAACCAACATTATAGGAAAAGGATGTTATATAAGCACCAGTATCTACCGTAGGAGTAGATATATTTATAGTATAATCAGCTATTTTTTCTAATCTATCCTTTACAGCTAATTCTACTGCCATATCAACTTTACTGTGCAACTTAGATATAGTTTTTTCTAGGTTTAGTACCTGTTTCATATTCTACTCCTGTACGTCACATATGTAACACATAGCGACACCGTTAGAGAATATAGATACTGCTCTAGTTACTTTAACTGTGTCACCATTACCTATGATTAAGTCGTCAGGGAATGGATCTATACCTACACCAAGGTAAGGTACTACACACTTACGTACACCTCTAATAACTTCTTCAGGGTTAGAACTAGAGTAATCATAGAAGTAACCAGTGAAGCTATAGTCAGTTGTAGATGAGCCTACTACAGATCCTGTAGCTGGATTATAAGTACCGTCCGTAGTAATTTTACGTAGTGTAAGTGTTTCACCAAAATCTTCAACCAACTTGAGTAAGTCAAATGCTCTAAAAGACATATGTTACTCCCCTTCTATTCGTATTCAGGTGTTTGGTAGCTTGGTGGGTTTTTAAATCTATCTCTTCGGAAAGAGCCTTCAATGCGGTTAGTGTTCTGTCTTACAGCTTCTACTGTACTCTTAGTAATGCCACCAGCTAGTACCCCTACCGAAGCACCTGAAGTTTTACCTTGATACTCTAAGTTGTCTGCTAGTGAGTTGTAGTGTGTAACTAAGTCAGAGTAGTCAGCTTTTAAAGCTCCACTAAGTTCTGTGTTTACTTTCCTAGAATACTTAGATGCTATAGCTCTAGCAATCCAAGCTCCAGAGTAGTATACGTTGTCACCATTCTCCCCTAGAGAAAAAGTAACCTCTTCGTTTTGTACTTGCTGGTCAGTCGTGTCAGTATCACCAACCAATAGTCGTACTGTATTGAGACGACCAGAAGCCGTAGTTGTGTTTAGATCCGTTGGATCGTAAGACCAAGCCATTTAGTCGTCCCCTTTGTTTATTCTCCGAGAATGTTATCTCTTATTTTATAGTAATCTTCTGTTATCCAGCGATTGTTGTTTAAGAACCGACGAATAAGACCTCGTTGCTTATCATCTATCTTTGACTTCTTACACTTCTTAGTATTAAACTCTGCTGTGCTAGAGGTTCTACTCTTAACTTCGCTGTTAAGTAAGTTCACAAGTGTTTCAAGTTGCTTACCAGAGAACTCTGATAGTCTATCTCCAACCTTTGTTTGAACTACTAATTCTTCATTGTGGTACAAGTAACCAGAAGCGTATAGTATTGCAACTTTATCTTGATGCAAACCTCGCTCTAACCAGTTAAAATGATCTCCACGTTTCCAATCTCGATTGTCTGCGCTAATAGGCATTTTTATAAAGACAGGCCAATCAACCTGCCATCCCAAGTATGATGGGTGCATAGGACTACTCCGTTATAAGGATACTGTTATGTTCTTTTATTATTTGGGTGCAACCCCAAGCAACTAAGCTCAGGGTTCACCATTGTCTATATTAGTAGTTCTTACTGAACGATAGCTGAGAAGAAGTATCCTAAGTCAGCACCAACGACTTTCATGTCGTATGCCATTTTAACTTGGATATGTTCTGCAACTTGCTGACGCTTAAGAGCATCGTCAGAATATGATTCAACAGTAACACCTAAGTTGTTTACACTTGGGATATTGTTCCAAGCGAATGTCAAACCAGCCGCAGGTGTCATAAGACCTGAAGAGCGTGGTGTGTGTACTAGTAAAGCATTTTTACCGCCTATGAAAGCAGATGATTCTGCTAAACCTTCAGCCGCAGTATTTTCTACTGCTTCCATTACTAGGAAGTTTTCCATTCCGAAGATTTCAGCTAGTTTACCGTCTGTGATCAATGCAGGGTTGTTGATAGTAGAACCACCATTCAAACGTGCAAGGATATCAGGGTGGTTAACCAAGATGTCACGAACTTCTTTACCAACAACCATTGTGTTTGGCTTGAAACCACCAGAAGTTAACTGCATAGCGCGTGCGCCAGTTGTTACGTCTGAGATAGGTGTTGAGTTTGTGTAGTCATTCCAGTAGACTGGAGTTCCAGCACCACTAGCCGCACCAGCTACGTCTGTTGTCCAAACGCCAGCTTTGAAGAATGTATCTGCAAATGCTTTTTCACGATGGATTAAAAGACGGTTAGTAAGTGTTTGTGCGCCAGCAGAACGTATTTCTAACATTGCATCTTCGTTAGCAAGTGTTTGCTCGTCGAAGTCCATGCCTAGACCATAAACGTCTGCATAGTATGATGAGTTAGAAAGAGCCATACCGATACGATTCACTTCTGTACGTGGTGCTAATTTCTTAACATCACCAGAGCGATTCATATTTGCGCGGTCATAAATGTAGTATTTATCAGACTGTCTTTGTACGCCCACTGTTGGGAATACTTTGTCAGCGATAAAAGTAGATTGTTCTTGTACATAAGCAAGCGTTAAATTAGATAACGGCTGATCTATATGTACTGAAGAGGGAGTTAATAATGGCATTATGTTATTCCTTTAAAATGCTGATTTAGGCCGCTACGTTGCCACCTTGGATCATTTCTATTTCGATGATTTGTCCATCTACACCAGCTTCACGGGCATAGCCTAAGATAACGTCACCAGTTGCGGCTGTTAAAGCATCACCAGAAGCGTCTGTCTGTACAGCGGCTCCAGCGGCAATAGTACCACCAGCAGTTACCATGACTGAACCAGAAACGGTTACAGTTACAGCTTTACCAGCACCTGCGCCTACGATGCAAACACCGATAGCGTTTTCGCCAGCAGAATCAGCTAGGTCTACTTGACCATCTGACTCAAGAGTTACGAATTTGAATTGTGCTGAAGATAAATCTTCCCCAGCGATGAAAGTACGGTTGTCACGAGACTGCATTACCGCCATGATTATTCCCCTTTGTAGGTTTTGTTAATAAGTGACTTACCTTCGTCAGTCCTAGCTACAACAGCGTAAGCCTTTGCGTATTCACTTTTCTTTAGTTGGTTGTCGTCCATGTAGGACTTTACAAGACTATCTAGTTTGTCTGAAGATGAGGCGAACTCACCATCTACATCTGACTTACCAAATTCTTCCATAGATGCGCCAATAGATGCGTCACACGCCTTTAGTGCTTCCATGATTTTTTCTTCTTCTGCGAATTTCTCTACTAGAGATTTAGCTACAGCTATATCAAAGTTTGGTAGAGCTTCTTCAGCACTCTTAGTTAAAGCAACGTCAGCTTTTTCTAGAGCCGCCGCTTCAAGTGCTTTTAGGACTGGAGCAGGGATGTCAGATTTAACTACCATCTCACCTTCTATGTCCATCATTTCTACTTCAGCTTTCTTCTCGATTGCATCAGCAGTTATAACGTAGCCGTTGTCTATAAGACCTTTACGAAGTGTTTCATTTTCAGCCTTGAGAGTTTCTATCTCAGCTTCTAGAGGGTTAACCTCTTCTGCTTCTGATTTCTCAGCAACTTCTTCTGCAACTTCTTCAGCTTTTTCCATGTCATATCCAAGGGCTTTCATCGCATCTGCGCGACCACAACCTTTGTCTTTCATGTAAGCGGCTACTTTGGTTTCCATTTCTTCATTCATTTTATTAATACCTTCAAAGGAATTGTCACGCTTGAAGAGGCTAACCATTGCCTGTGCATTGGCTGGACGATCCACTAGGGAAAGTTCTTCAAGGTGCAAGTTTTTTAGGAGATTAGGCAAGTTAGATTTCCTCCTTAATAGCACGTCCACCTATAGAGAACGCGGCGAGTTCACCAGACTTCACCATTGCCCAGACATCATCGTCGAATACTTTGTAAGCGACAACCCATCCTTCACGGTCAGACTGGATACCTAGAGAATCACCAATTTCTTTAGTGATCGGGAGTGAGTGTACAACGACACCTACTTGATCCCCTGTGTGCATAGCCTTGCCGACTCGCACATGCTCCATAAATTCATTAACAGCTTTAACTAAAGTCTCAGCCTCTATTACATCACCTTGTCGATCTACTACAGCGTCACCCTTTTCGGTTACTACTGAAGCCCAACCATAGACTAATCGTTGTTCGTCGTCAGTCTTAAGGATCTTACCTTCAATATTCGCTTTAGTCATATCACTCACCGATGTATTTGATTGCCACATACGACATGACCAGTAGCCAGCCGTTGTTTTATCTTTCTTGCTATCACAATTATGTCTAGCTCTAAAGTTAGCTCTAGCTTTAGGATCATCTCGACGAATTTCCATGTTAGGGTCGCCGAATGTAACTCTCTTAACTTTACCGCCAGACTGTACAAACACCTCAAACTTCTTGTTGCCACCTTTGATACGTCTAGGCTTGTTTAAAGTAACCTTCTCACCTTGATAATCAGCTTTAGCAAATTCAGTCTTCATGATCTCTTGTACAATGACCCTGAGAGCCTCTATACGATCCACTGAGGGGGCTTCAGCTTCTTCCATAGGCTCACTGCCCTCGTAGAAGGCTAGATACGCCTCATGGCTCTCTGCTGGCATGTATATAGCTTGCCCATTGTAGTCAGATACGTGAGTAGCTCCACCAAGTCCTAAATCCATAGATCTAGAGATAGCTTCAGGTTCTGTAGTAAAGATATCATTAGCATATTTTGCTTTACGTAAAGTAGAAACTTTGTGTCCTACCATTTGACCTGTAGGTTTACCTTTATCGTCAGTTATTTCAATACGTGCCGCAGGTTCTTCTTTTGTACCTGTTATTTTAACTGGTATGTTAGGTACTGTGCCATCTCTTACTATTTGACGTACAATACCACTAGCAGTTCCACCAGATGAGTTCCAAGATACTTTAGATCCGACTTTCATGATAAATTACCTTATGTTTCGTTCTTAATTAATACACCTTGGAAAGATGCGCCGATTGCTGTGTTGGTAGTGTCTGTAGATACTCTACACTCTAAATCTGTCTTCTCTGCAAACCCTTGTGGGTACTTAAATGACTGTATTAGTTGATTGCTTTGTATTACTTGTACAAACCTTGTCCTAAACACGTTAGATCCGTGATCCCTACTGTTAAACTTACAGTGAACTAGCTTTTGAGCTTGAGATACAGCCGCAGTGAAATTAATCTCGTCTATATATAGTGTATGTCCAGCAGGTACTGTATAAGCGGCTATCTGTGTCTGATTACCTATGCTTATACTAGCATAAACTGAAGAGTTAGGAACTCCGCCTGTAGCACCAGAAGAACCTATGTATATAACACCACTAGTTCCTTCGTTAGAACCTGCAAGTGTAACAAAAGATCTGTATACTCTCAAATACGACAACTGAGTAGCTACTTGTGTTTGTCCGTTAAGAGTTATAGTTTCTTCTATCTCATTGTAGTCTTCATCTAGACCTTGTATGAGAATAGTTCTAGCTCCTATGCCAGTACCACTATCATTTGCACTTGTACTACTTACAAACATAGTAACTGCATTGTCTAGCCATATGTAGTCACCAGCATTACCCCAAACTGTTTCTTCTGTAGTATCTACGTCTGGGTTATATCCAAACTTGTATAAAGATCTATATCCTTGAGAGTGACCTCTAGATACAGCTAGATCAGTATGATCATATATTCTTTTAGGCCAACCACCAAACATCTGCTGTACCACCTGTTCATATTGTTCGTTAGGATCTGCGGCATCTTCTACATCTGGTCTACCTGTTAAGATACCACCAGCGAAAAATGAGTTGATCTGAGTTATCGGGGTTGAGTTTACTTCTGGGTTTCCAGTAACAATAGGAGATGCTGTACTTACTTCATCTTCAATCGCTGTAGCATTAGATACTATAGGAGAACCTGTATCAGTATTACCTGTAGTTAGTAAGTGTAATTGTACTACAGTGGAAACAGGAACTATAGGTTGACCTGTTGTAGTATTACCTGTAGTAAACCCCTGCAACTGACTTACACTAGAAGTAGAAACTGAAGGTTGACCTGTAGTAGTATTGTTTGCACTTAAGTTCTGTAATTGAACTAAAGAAGAGGTATCTACTATAGGCTGACCTGTAGTGATGTCTATTACATTCGTAACATGTACTTGAGTTATTGCAGTACTCTGAACTACAGGAGCAACAACAACAAAGCTATTTGCACCTATGTAGTTCTCGTTAATAATAGGCTCACTAGCTTGAGTGAGTATTAAACTGCTATTTTCCTGTAGAATCCTGCTTGTCATGCTTAATGACCTCTATTATGCAGGATCAGGTATACCGATAGTAAATGACCCTAGTGAAAAAGTATTACCAGACGAAACAACTTGGCTTGCAGTAAGAGAACCTGTTGCAAGTAGACGGGAGTTATTTGTGTCAACTACGGCATAGTGAGTTGCTGTACCATTGCCAGTTATTGAACCGTCTGATATTGCGGCTACTACTACTTCACGTCCACCACCAGATCGGTCTGTAGGTGAAGCAATAGAAAGACTTGTAGAATTACCTAAAGTATAAGTAGAGGAAGCCTCTGCGTAACTTGTAGCTTCTTGGGATGTCAGGTCAATACGATTAGCTTCTGTGTCCAAGACAGTTAGTCCATTGTCTAGAACTCTGTTGTTTAAAGTTGCCATGTTATTCTTCTACCTCTGGTTCTGGATCTACAGTTACATTTGGGTCGTACTCTAGTTCAGCTATATCCATAAGATTCTGTATAACTTCTGGGTGATCTGATACGTTAATATTTGCACCGTTAAGATTACGTAAGAACCCTGCAATCTCACGTAAGTCGTGAGGTGCTACATCACCAGCTTCAATAGTTGGCATTAAGTCATAGTTCAGACCGTTCAACTCCCACAGTCGCTCGACCAACTGTTTGTTGAGAACATCTGTGATCGCTTGGATGTAACTCTCAAGCGCACGAAGGAACAGGTCTGTCTTCGACTTGGATAAGGCGTAAGAACCGCCTTGAGATCCTAGCAGAAGAAACTCGGATAACATTGATCTTGCTATGTCATGCTGATAACGCTTAACGATAGGATCTATGTCTATATTACGTTTACCATTAGAAGCCATAAGTTCTATATCGACTAATCTTTGGTTAGTAGGAGAACCATCTTTGTCTGGGTAGCTATCAGAAGGTAATATTATGTAACCTTGCTCGTTAAACTTAACATCTCTAAGGATCTGTTGTAAATTGTTAACGAAACCTGACTGTGCGGCAGAAGCATCACCTGATAAGTACTCAGCAGGTATACGAGCTACTGGAATACCAGCTAACTCACGTTCTACTGCAATAGCTTCTATAGCTTGCAGATTATTAAGGTATTCATAAGAAGTATAAGCATTACGAAGAATAGAACGACCAGATGGGTCACCGTTAAGGCTAGTTGTTCTATAGTAAAGAGACTTATTAGTAGGTATATAGTTTCTACCATTCATATAACCTATCTCTTGTTCTATACCTAGAACTTCACCAGTCTTACGGTCTACATCAAACTTACTTATAGTCCAAGGCGCACGAGCGGCTATCTTACGTACACCAATACGTCCGTCTGTGAACTTAGATTGTTTCTTAGGTGATCTCTCTGTTGGACCTACACGTCTCTTATATATAACTTCGTTCCAGCTAAAGCCATACGACAAATTAGAAATAGCTTCTGCTATGTGATCATCAAGAGAATGTTCCATGTCTATCAAGACACTCTCAACAAACTCTTTTTCTTTTATAGCTTCAGCACTATCATCTACTGCTTTTACGTGTAAGTCTACATCACGTAGTATCTGCTCAACAGCATACATAACAGCACCAATAGTACTATCGTTATCACGCATCTCACGATACTTGCGTATAGCTTTCTTACCTCGAAGTTCAGGTAGGAACTCATCAGCGCGGATTTGACCGTTGTATGTGTTATCACCAGCTACACCTAATGTAGATTTAGCTTTTGATTCTGAGAGTTTCTTTACCATGACAATAATACTTCTATAGTTAACGTGAAAGTCCCTTAACACTAGAATAAGCGAGGGTCAGTTTTGGTTTTGTGTAGCCGTTGAGTGAGAGGTCAGTAATTGCCCATACTAGAGCATCTAATCTATCTGGGGAGCCAATCGACCCTAATGGTTCCCATGTTCGCATTTGTATTTCTAATTCGTTAAGTGAAGCGTCATCTTTAGGGTTTGCAACATGCTTGACCAATCCACGCTCGTAGAGTGCAGATATTGGTTCAGCTCTAGCAAATTTACCTCTAGATGCACGGACAGCTTTGTAAGGTACTGTGTCATCTTCACCGTGTATAGTTGTTTTGACCATATCACCACCTTGATTTACCTCGGCGACAATACGATCAGCTTGATGTAAGTGATATAATTCTATTGCTTTAGAAGCCCAACCTTGAGGAGACAGTCTGTCAGTGTAATCGCCTAATACATAAGCTATACCATTAACATCTATACCTGCAACAACAATACCTGTCATATCACTCTCAGCATTAGAGGTGACAGCAGGGTCTAGGGCGACAACAATACGGGAAAGGTCTGGCACGTCATCTAACTTAACAGATGCTTCGTCCAGCATGGCAGTTGTCCATAAAGCACCTTGTGCTTCTTCTAAGACTTCTGCGTAAAGCTCTTGCTTACCTAGTCTAGTACCTTCATACTGTTCTTTAACAGCAGTTAGATATGTCTTAGCTAAGTTAGCAGAGTTATCAAAAGTAGACCCTGTAGTAATAGTAGTCTTAGGATCTTTAAGTATCTGGCGTATCAGTTTAGTTGGCTTCGGGGTGGTAGTCACCATGATACGAGGGTGCTTACCTAGACGCATACAAAACTGTAGCATCTGCCAAGTGTCTATGTCTTTATTCCAAGCGGCTGTTTCGTCACACCAAGCTAATTCAAACTGTGGACCACGAAGACGCTCAGGTTCCTCTGCGGAGAAGAACTGCACTTGCGCTCCATTCTCCCATGTGAGTGTTCTCTTTGTTGGCGACCATTCAGGAAAGCCCATCTTCTTACCAGCATAGGTTTTATCACCTTTCCAGCATACCGATAGGAAACCACTCTCTCCCTTAACCATAACTCGTTCTATATCTGAGTTAGTAGAAGCTACTGCGGCTATACGTTTAACGCCACCCTTAACTTGCTCTCTTACCCACTCTACTCCAGAACGTGTCTTACCGAAACCACGACCAGCATTAATAAACCAAGTGTTCCAATCGTCTCCTTCAGGAGCTAACTGATTATCTCTAGCCCAGAAGTTCCAGTCATGCTTTAGCTCTTCAACCTTACGTGGTCCTAATGCCTCAAACAACTCATTGACTTTAGACTTAGGTAGCTCACGTAGTGTATCAGCCGTTATCTGTCTCTTCATCGGGTTCATTCTTTCCGTTTCACTGCGTAGCGGTGCTACTTCCCTAATAGCGACATCAAACTGTCTATAGCACTCTCATCTAAGTCGGGGTCAACGTCTTGCTCAACTTCATTCACTGTGCTATTAGGCGACCAACCACCTTTAGATCTTAGGAAGAACTCTGCCGCCTTAAAGTCACCGCCCTTAGCGGCCTCTACGACAACACTCCCTATCTCACCAACTATGTCAGCTTTAGTCTCAGCTATTAGATTGCCGTATAGCTTGTAGAATGTTGCTGTGCTAGAAGGCGCATCTTGATACTTCTGTATTGATCCAAGTATGTCTCTAACTGCAACACCATTCTTTATACCAGCTACAACTTTCTTAGCTATAACTTCACTATACTTCTTAGCAGGTATCATAAAAAATCTCTCTTTAATAATAAATCCTCATCGGCATGACCACATCTAATACGACTAAGTGGAAAGGTTCGTCATGGTTGGGAAGGAAAACTGAATAGCTACTACTTAAGTATATACTTACGTTTCTCAAACTAGCTAGCTATAAACAGTAAGTTGTGTAAGCAGTAAGTGAGAAACTTAAGTAGTGCCTCTTATGTATATATAACGTCTAAAATATGTAAAGTGCAAGGTAAGTATTACAACTATTTTACAAGTCGTTGAAATCTAATGATTCTTTTTTTGTTGTAGTATACTTAAGTGGGTAGCGCATGTCAACTTCTTTTGTGTCGCCCTCTTGTAATGACTCCGTGTAGTATAGTGATAGACCCCTTTTGTGCGGCATTGTGTCACATCCTTACTTTTTTTGTTTTCGGATATGTAGTGTGTTACCACGGTCATGACGGGTGATTCGTTATAATCTGGAGGGTCCCAATGAAAATGTCAAGCGAAATCGTACATAAGTGTAAAAATAAATGTCTTGACACAAGTTTTTCCTTGACGAGAGGAGCGAATCGGCAGACACATAACGAATCGTTTAATGGCAATGTATTAATACAAGTGTTATATTATAACATAACATTCATACGTTATACCATTGACCACAAACGAAAATAGGCCGACTCAACAAGTGAATCGACCTAGGGAGAAAACTATTTAAACTACTTAGTTAGTTGTCTACACTTCTCATATTGAATTGAAGGTATGGGTATTGCTTTTTACACTTTGCTAGTCTTTCAATAGCCAGATCATGAGACGGCAGTTCGTAAAATGCAAATAGCTTGCCGTGGGAGTAAATATTAACGCGGTATTTCATGCTATTCCCCTTTCATTAACTTAAGTATAGTAAGCGAAACACTTATATTCTTTAATACCCTTGCGGCTTCATAGTCTTTACCTTCATAACCGTGAATCCTAGTAGTTCTTATAAGATCATAAGACTCTTGAAGTGATTGTTCACAATCCAATAAGGCCGCTTCAATTACTTGTTTCTTGTCGGTCATATCCATT
>Ga0181416_1000196_pt1 | contig 16404 bp, 20 predicted proteins | sample 39SPOviralmetaG_FD_130141 | JGI IMG/M metagenome (GOLD analysis project Ga0181416, IMG submission 130141) | Marine viral communities from the oligotrophic San Pedro Time Series (SPOT) site, San Pedro Channel, CA, USA - 39 SPOT_SRF_2013-01-16 | ecosystem: Environmental > Aquatic > Marine > Strait... | reverse complement strand
TTATAAATATTTAGAAGAATTCATATAAAAACATGATTATTTAAGTTTTAAGTTTTGTTTAAACTTAATTAAGTTTTAATTAAGTTTTAAATTAAGTTTTTTAAGTTTTAGTAAGATAATATTTAAGTTTAAATTGGTATAAAGATAGAAAAATAGTATATATATAGAATGTCCAAGATTCAGAATGAAAAAATGTATACCGAAAATCCCAAAATCGTGAAATTTTACAAAGAACATCCGAATATTGATTTCGAAAAATCGAATTTATTGTTGGTCGAATTCTTGGACAGAATGTTCAATAATATTACAGACAGTCTAGATTCGAATATTAACTCACAAATATTGTCTCACTTACAGTCATCTAAACAAGAATTTAATGAATTGAAATCTTCCATTGAAGTTATGTCTAACACATTGTCCAAGATTTCAATCGAAACTGTGCATAATATCAATGCACAACTGGGACAGATCAAGAAGGATTATGTTGAAGAGGTCAAAAACATGATTACAACTGGTAACATTACAACTAGTGATAAGATTTCGACGTTTATTGATAAAAGCAATTCTCAACTCTTAGACAGAACTACATTAGTATTGAATGAAACCATTCCAAAAACACAAGACTCTTTGCAAAACCGTATTAGAGAGAGTATTGAACATCAACTCAAGGAATTACATCAACAATTAACCGTTCAGACAAACGATGTTTTAAAAAACTCTTCTGGAGAACAACAAGTCCAAGATTTCCTCGACAACTTTGATGCGAAATATAGCAATATGTTACAAACTATACAGAATCCTTTGTTTTCTTATGTATCAGCTAGTGAAGAACGTATTACCAATAACATCAATACTATTAAGGAGATGTCTAGTAATTCATTCTCTTCTCAATCAGTTGTCCAAGATGAGTTAAAACAATTCTTAAGCAAATACAATGCTTCTTCAAACAAAGGAAAGTATGGTGAAAATAATCTTTTCTCTGTTTTAACTGCTCTATTTCCTTCTTCGGAAATTACTGATACAACTGGTATGAAGGCATCTGGTGACTTTATTTTAAAACGTATTGATAAACCTACTATATTACTTGAGAATAAAGACTATTCGCACAACATTAACAAGGACGAAATCGCCAAGTTTATTCGCGATGTCGATTCGCAAAACATGAATGGAATATTTATCTCTCAATATTCAGGCATTTCTTTCAAAAATAATTATCATATCGATGTGAACAAGGGAAATATACTTGTTTATATTCAACATTGTGAATATTCTCCTGATAAAATTAGAATCGCTATAGATATTATTGATTATCTTTCTAGTAAAGTCCAAGAATTGAACCTTGGTGAGACAAATAACATTCCAAAAGATGTTCTAGATGATATTAATGAAGAGTATCAGAATTTTCTTACACAAAAGGAAACTATGATTATGACTTTGAGGGACTTCCAGAAAAAAATGACCACGCAAATAGATGCTATTAAATTACCCTCTTTGGATAAATACCTTGTTACCAAATATGCATACGTTCAAAACCGCAACTTTGGTTGTAATATTTGTAAGAATTTTACTGGGTCTAGTAAACAAAGCCTTTCTGCACACCAAAGAGGGTGTCGTAAGAAGTTTCTACCTATTGTTGAAAACACTGTAGAAAACGAAGTCCAAGAAACAACAACACAAGGCGTTTGAAGATTATAGTTACATCGAATAATATATTATAGTTTCGTTCAATAATATATTATAATTCCATTTGTTCACAATCAAACCTTCACCTTATCTATCTTAGTCGCATTCCCTACTACTTTCTTCGCCATAGTTTCGTTCGCATCTGTAAATCTCCACATATTATTGACCTTATTGTCTACATTTTCATAATCAGACCCAATACTATCAGACTTCCACGTATTGTCGGGATTTTTCATAGTCTTCTTGTATCGTAGACAGTGATTTACACTGTGATGTGCAGCGTCACAAGCTATCTTATTCACTGCATTACCATTATCGTCCAAGACAAATCCTTTTTCATCGTATTTTACATATGACTTACCGCGAGAAACATCAACTGTTTGTATAGAGCGTTTGCAGGGCTCTATATTACTATAAAATCCACGAATTACCTTCTCCATAATCGCATTTGAACTTGAATTCGCAGCATGCTCTATAAATGCGATTGTATCTAATCCCAAAATGTAGTCTTTCAACCTCAGTTTGGTTTCATTAAATGTCTCTGCGTCTTTACAATCTATCGTCAAATATGTAGTCAGATTGAACGTATTGCTCTGGTTCTGTGTTTGTATATTTGTTGTTCCTAGTGTTGGAAGAACTTCCAAGAATTTATTTTGAAATTCCAGTTGGCTCTTCTGATTTTCAGTTAATGTGGTAACCATCGTTTGTAAAAAATCATGGTTTTGCATGCATGCTATAACCATTTGCTTTACGTCTTCACCGGAAGATTCTTCGCTACAATTAGGCAACTTTGTTTCCAAAAGTAGCCGTTGTTTGTGGCGTTTTGTTTCCAAATGTTTGTTATAATTAAATCGTTTGCTGCATGAATAGTCACAACCCTCGCATACAAATATATTGTTTAATTTAGGCCTGCTACTTTTACGCTTAACTGCTAGGTTTTGTAGCTCCTTGTGTTTTTTTGTATCTAAATGTTTATTATAATTGAATAATTTACTGCATGAATAGTCACATGTTGAACATTTATACAATTTTACGTCGACTACATTATGTAGCACATTATGTAGCAGACGTAAATGCTTCTTTGTTTCCATATGTTTATTAAAGTTGCTCTCCTTATTACACGAATAGTCACATTTACTACATTTAAATTTATGATTTGGGTCTATCGGCATTTTTTTTTGCTACAAATATATATTATGTAGCCAAAAAAGTTTCTAAATACTTTCCGCAATAAAATAGGTATAATACATGCAAAAACAGTTGCAGTCAACGACATCTCATTTTTCCAATTTCACTGCATTATCGTAATAATCCACTTTTCACACATATCTATAAAAATGTTTTCTCTTATAAAACATTTTTACAACAAATATTTTTGTGTAATTTTGAAAATCTGAAAATAGTTTCTATGTTATCATTTGCATTACCATTGATTATCATTTGATGTTAACGAGTGGATAAATGCATATTATAGTTATTTATTTTACTGCATTTAACGTCACAGTCTTCGCAAACATATTTTTTGGAACTTTCGGAACTATTGGAACTTATCATTATTATCTATAAAATGATAACAGATAAAGTTCCTATTTGTAGCCAAACTGTTTCTTAAAATTGATTCATTCTCATATAAATAGATTACGGCATAACAAGGTATACTAGAATGAGCGCAATTTATGAAAAAAGTAATTCACAAAATGATGAATATTCAGACAACTTTAATATAATTTATTATGAATATGAATGTAATAAATGTAGTTATACAACCCAAGATCCTGATCCTGATTGTTCAATATGTAAAAAAACAGGTTGTATGATTGCTAAGGAAACTGGTTTAGAACTAGACGAAAATACAATCAATTGTGATATTTGCTGTGAAAATAAGGATGATGATAAATACTATATTTTCAGAAGAGGAAACAAACAAGAATTATGGTCATGCATCGATTGTTGGATAAGTAAAAAAAAACAACTTCATAATTAATTATGGAAATGGAGTTATTATGTAGATGGTGTATTAGATGAAGAAGAATCTGATAAATCTGCTAATGGCTGCGATGATGCTCATTATATGGAAGAAGTGAAGAATTTACAAAAAAAATATGATATTAAAACAGATAAAGATGGTGTTATCATACTCCCTATGGGGAGTGCAGACGTGAATTCAGAAGAAAGTGATGGAAACTGATGATGAATATAATGTTTTGAATAGTATTGAATATTTTATTACATTTTCTTTTGCATTATAATTTTCTTATCTTCGGGTTTACGACTCTCGAAATCTGCCTTTACACTATTATAATCAAACGTTCTTAATGCAGTTTTATCAAATCCAAATAATTTTTTTACCTTCAATACAAAATCTATATCATTGTAAACTAATACTAACCGTTGCTCTAACCAATGCTCATATTTTTGACCCCGTATACGACTAGCGCCCAATAATAGATCAAGTCCTAAATCACCTCCTCTTCTTCTTTTTATAGAACAATTTTTTCTATTTCTACGATTGTTTGACCGAGTTTGTGATTTCATAATATAAAATATCATAATATAAAAATATAATCGTTATTTTATATTATGAATCCTCTTGAGAAATTAATAAAACAAAAACAAGAGATATTAGAAGAAAAATACAAATATGAACGCAAAATAAAAGAACTAGCTAATGTGGTCACCTCACTAAACTATTCAATTTATAATGAATGCGGTAAACTTGGACATGAATATGTAACTGAAATTGAAAGTGGTATGTATGGGGAAACGTATAATATTTGTAAAAAGTGTGGGGTGTATAATTAAGTTAATATTCATTTATTATAATATCGTAATTATAATAAATACATGAGTAATGCAATATCATCTACACTAAATTCCAAGATTATTCTTGAAAAATACAAAGAACAGGGTGTTACATTATACAATTTCGGTTTAGGGGAAAACCCACTTCCCCAACCCACATTCTATATCGATAAACTACGAGAATATGCAGATAAAAAGCAGTATGTGCGTTGCACTGGTATACCCGAATTAAATACCACGTTGAAAAAAATGTATAATACCACTGATACCAAATACGAGTTCATAGTTGGTAACGGTTTAAAAGAGCTATTGTTTATACTGCAACTCGCTTTCGATGGAACTATTATTCATATTACGCCATCTTGGGTGAGTTACAAAGAACAAACCGATATATTACAAGATAAACATGTTATTGATTTCGAAACATGTATCGATGATAATTTCCGCGTTTGTTTACAAAAGTTGGAGGATACGTTAAAACCACTTCATAATCAACCCAAGCTTTTATTTTTCAATAATCCCAATAATCCCACGGGCATCGCATATCAAAACGAGGAGATAGAACAAATAGCAGATGTTCTCAGAAAACATAATTGTTTGGTTTTTGCAGACGAGATATACCTACACTTATGCTACGAAGAGAATATTAAATCTATTTCACATTTCATTCCAGAACTTACTATTATCGGGTCATCGGTTTCAAAAGACCTTGGGTGTGGAGGATATAGATTAGGTTGGTTGGCGTTCCCTGAACAAACCAATGAACTGTTTAATAAATGTTCGCAATATTCATCAAATATATTTTCTTGTGCATCTGTTCCCGTTCAATATGCTACAAATTATATGCTATCCAATACAGAATTGTATAAAGATCACTATACAAAATCCACCGCAGTATATTCTTATATTAGCCGCGAAATATGCACCCTATTACGTAAAACAAAATTAAAATTCGTTGAACCAAATGCCGCATGGTATATTCTACTCGATTTTGAACCATATAAATCTGCACTTAATAATTTACAATTGTATAACGGGATCGATTTATCAAATTATTTATTAGAACATTCGAATATATTAACTGTGGCGGGTGAACCGTTTGCGATAAACGGACTTTGTCTTCGATTTTCATTTATAGATTTTACATATACGATTGGACAATCTAAACAGATTGATATCTCGAAAATGATTGAAGGTATTCAAAAACTGGTAAACTTTTTAGCATTATTTGATGAAGACAGCACAAAAAGATTATTAATTTAAATAAGTGTATTAAAATAGTATAAATATCATATTCTAATATTCTTTAGTTATGTGCAAAAAAATTTGTGAACATACTCTATTCAATGTGTTAATATACCGTATGCACAAACGTTCATTTGATAGATTTGCATTACGAAATGCTGCATTCAATAATACACATTTGAACAATAATAGTAAACAGACCAATTTATTTGAGTGGATTAAATTACAATCTAGTTATATTGATAAACATGGTTTTGATGATTGGGTTCGTCATTCTGACGATGCAACGGGGATTCCAAAGCATATAATTATGAGTTCGAATCCATTTACATACACTCTCCAGTTTCGCAATAACAAATTTTTTCAATAAACAAACTATCCAATTCTGGTAGACTTCCTTCGTCAAACTTACCCACACAATTTACGTCTGTTATTGATAAATATTTTTCTTCTTTCAACGTATATTCTGTATGTAAATCATTCCTTCGTAACGTATACGACAAATAAACACTATGTTCATTAATTTTATTAATGATTATATTCAAAAAACGACCAGTGTAACTAGTTACATAATAAGCGATGTCTATAGAATTACATGTTAATAACATCGCACTCATTGTTTGTATCAAACGAAATTTGGTATCTTTATATTGAATATTTTTAATCACCTTGGTTAACTTCAAACAATCACTCGAATATTTTTTTAACTGGTCATTTGAAAAGGGCACTTGCAAATGAGGGTTCGCACCTTTTAAATGAATATATTTCAACAAATAATGACATACACAATCAGACAAACGTCTAATTGGTGAGGTAAAATGAGTGTATTCGGCTGCACCTACCAAATCGTGTGGTTTTACAGTGGATATATATTCGGCTTTTATTCCATTTACTATAATTTCATTCAATAATTCTTGTCCAGTTATATCGGGATATACCGTATTCAACCAATCCTTTGCATTACAAATACGATATAATCCAGCTCCTTCGAAATTAATTTTTAAATATTCTCCTATAAATGTGTTTGCGAATATAGCATATTCTGCTATCATTTGTTTCATAGCGACTTCTGTTTTCGTATCTGAATACAAATACATTGTCTCGCTATCGTATCGCGGAAATGAAATAGATACTTCATTTAATACAGTCCCTCTAGTTTTTTCACTTCGAATATCATACAATGCTTTGCTGATTCGCAATCCATTTTTTAATGTTTCGATTGTATCTACATCCTCACCTGCTTTTTTGTAACTTAGTGCGTTTTGCGTTTCAACCCGTATTTTTGTAAATAACAGTTTTATTCCACCCACAGGTTCGTATGTATTTTTATCAATTTCGGTTAATATTGTTATCGCTAACTTTATTTCTCCATATTGATTCACCATTAAACTCGATTTTTCCATTATTTCCTTGGGAATCATATGAATCGGCGGTTTGTTTGAAGGATATCTTGTAACTATTCGTTTTTCTACGTCCTCCCATAAACTCGATTGGACATTTATATATTCTGTTGGGTCTGCTATATGAATTGCTAAAAACATTTTTTCATTTTCCTCGTATATACTAAACGCATCATCAGCATCTTCACAACCATCAGGGTCAATACTGTATGTCTTATACATAGTCATATCTATGCGTTCGTTTACACTATATGTGTGAGGTATTGTGTTTGTTTGTAATAATATATTATCTTCATTTGAATCCCTCTTTACACCATATAGAGGTTCAATCAATTCATCATATTTATTATTATACGCGTTCATTAGTAGATAGATACATATATCTTTATATGTATCTTCATATTTCATAATGATTATTCATTTCCACAATTGCTACCGTCTTCATTACATGGAACATTATGGGTCGTCCACGATTCAGGTATCGCATATGCACATGTTTTTTCAATACCTAACTGATTATCGCCCATAACTAGACGCATAAAACCCATTTCACCCCAGTAACTTCCCCAAGAGTTACGAATTATCCAATATTGTTTTCCAAGTTCTTGATCATATCCCCATCCAACTACCGAAATAATATGATTTATCATTTTTAATTTATGTGGTAAATCCAACACACCACCTTTATAATCCACTATCTCCTCAGCATTTATACCACAAGCGATAGGACCATTTTTATATATCTCTGCTTGCATATTATCACTGCCTTTTACTGCACCAAAACTACCGATAGTCGCATTGGGATAATGTGTTATCGGATTACATGTCCCTCCATGCGAAGTAAATGTATCACATGTTCTACATATATTCGACGGCGTACATTCAAACTGCTTCTTCTCTTTACAAGCTTCTTCTCTTGAATCTGAACTGCATGCTTGGTATATCATGCAATCTTCATATGGGATAGAACCATAATCACGAATCGCCTTATATGTTGCTAAGTGGTCCCCTCCATTGCAACTTCCACCCATTTGACAATTCAATAAAAACTGGATACTCAAATTAATATCAGGCCAAGCAGCCTTTCTTGCTATTTTTATTCTATCGGACAATGCACTTATGCTCCCATGTGCCCAACAACTTCCACAATATACAGGAATATGCTGATTTAAATTCTTTGTTAAATAGTTAACTCCTTCTACATCGGACCAAGAAAAAGCCTGGGGAAGTGATTCATTTACAACATGACTCGTTTGATACTGTTCCGTGTCCAATAAAGGAACATATTCATTTTTTCGGGCTACAATTCCCAACAAACTAGATAATAACAAAAAAACTCTGAACATTTTTATTATTATATACTATTATTTTTATACTTTATATGTTTTATTAATACTTCGGTAAAGATGTTCTAAATTTATCGTCTATAATCATTGCCGCACCAAAACCAAATAACAGATGCAATATATGATATACAATTATACTACTAATAAATGTTGTTAAAAATACGATAAAAACTTTCATATGTTCTCCGATCTTTTTTCCTGGTAAAATTTCGTTCATAAAAATATAAAATTTTGATTTTTTTATTTCGATTTGTTGAGTCAACTCAATTGCTAATACTGCGGTAAACGCTGCTACCATAGCATTCAACATAAACGCATTACGGATGCGAGTTGCTTTAAAACCTTTTATTAATGGATACATATATATTATGCATTTATTATTCTGACGTTTGTTTATTTACTTCATTTCCCCATCTATCCTTTGTTATTTTCGCCCCATTTTCCAATAATAGGTTAAATAGTTCTGTATGTCCTTCTGCTTCAGCCAAATGTAACCCTGTTCGACCATCATAATCACTTACATTAATATCTACTTCGTGTAACAATGAACGAACCGCATTCACATCCCCTTTACAGCATAAATTTAAAAATCGAGTATTTATAGAATCGTTAAAATTAATGCCGTTTGTTATGATATTATGGAAAATGTGCAGCTTTAATTTATTATTCAATCTTTTACATACCTCTATCCCTTTAAAACTATTACCGACATTGTCTAATGGAGGGCTCCATATACAGATTCCCATTTGATTCGGCACAACCAATAATATACATCCACTTACGCCCGACTTAGCAGGTAAACCTATCTCAAATGCAAATTGTCCACTATAATCATACATTCCACAACTATACATCAAAGTCAAACAATCCGTTATTGATTCTATTGATGTTACTCGTTTATTTGTTGTAGGATTCACACCTCCATTTGCTAACGTTCCACTTATCTGTGCTCCCGCTTCACTATTTATCGTAATTGAACATTGTTGAAAATATAAATTCAGCCCTTGACTTATATCATTCGGTGACATTGTATCTAAATATGCACCATTTTCACGCATATAATACGCCAATGATATATTCCGGTCTGCATGGTGTTGTTCTGATAAAAATACCGAGTTATCGAAACCTACTTTATTTCCTCCAGCAAACTCACTATATTTTGTTTTCAAAATATTAAAACGGTTAGACGGTTCTTCATTTTTTCCTATTTGCGATGCTACCATAATCGCTCCCGCATTTATCATTGGATTATGAGGCAAACCAGTTTTATTTAGAATAAAAGCATTAAATGCTTGACCAGACGGTTCATAACCAACGCGTTTATGTAATTCTTCTTTTCCCATTTCATCGTGAGCTACACAATATGATAATGGTTTACTACACGACTGTAAACAAAAAGAATCTGTTGTATCTCCTATATTATGTGTCGTACCGTCGACAAAACATATACTTATCGCAAACTTATCCGGACTTACATTTGCTAATTCTGGTATGTAATCTGCAACGTTACCTTCATTTAAAGTGTTTACTTCTTTGTAAATGTCCTCTATAATTTCAATTATCTTATTCATTATATACTATATAATTAAAAAATATGTCGTTCTATGTGTATCTCCTCGAATCGACTAATCATGCTACCTATATTGGTGCTACTGTCGACTTAGACCGACGTCTTCGACAACATAATAAAGAAATTACAGGCGGAGCACGAGCTACGGGCGCAAAAGTCGCGAAGGGCGAATCATGGTCTCGTCGTTGTTATGTTCAAGGATTCCCCGACTGGAAAGCCGCATTGCAATTCGAATGGGCTTGGAAATTTTACAGTCGAAAGTTGTCTTCCTCTTTGTTTCCTATGGAACGTAGGAAACAAGCACTGGATACACTTCTCTCTCTTGAAAGACCAACTAGTAAGGCGGTTCCCTATTCAGAATGGGGGGCACCACCTTCAGTCGTATGGGAAAATACAGATATCGAAGTATAATATTTATACTATTCGGGTTTCACCCCAATACAAATGCTCCTCTTCATTTTCATCCTGTTTTACACGCAATACCTTGCTCCCTAATAATACACCGTTTATGTGAAGTAAACTATCACTCGATACATACATTATCGTCTCTCCGGGATTTATTATTTCTCGTCCGTTAATTGTATTCACTTCCGGTCTGGTTTTTACCGATAATCCTCCTGAAATCTGTCCAGATTTATCTATTTTATCAATTACCATTCCGATATTTCCGATTTCTTTCGTTTGATTCGTTCGGTCTGTTATTTCAAATGATATATCACTACCATATCTTCGATTCGTCTTTGATACGTCGTCTTCGTCTTCCACATTATTTGCTTCCATGGTATAATTGTGCATCTGTTCGAATGTATACAAATAGCTTTGTCTACGCATTGTTGTAGCACTAAATTGGTCGAAATAGTATAAATTATTTTCTCTTCCTCCGCCTCGGATATGATTCGACTCTTCAGCCACACGACTTGCTACAAAATTTGGATATGTATTTGATTGTATCACCACATTCTGTCCATTATCGCGAGCAGTTGTTAGATATTCGTCTTCATACTGAACGGAATGTTCGTTGGTTCCGATTCCAATACACCTTCTACTCGGGTCTATAAATATAAATTGAGAGGGGTTATTTGAAAGGTTTTGTCCTGAAACTAGCTGCGATGTTGTTCTGAACATTTTGTTCATTTGTGCCTCTTTCATTTGCAAATGAATATCATCGCCACGCATAATTACTTTTACAATCACTGCATAATATATATCATTCATCTTATGTGTTGATAGAATAACTTGTCCATGGTATAAATCATGATAGTAATGGTGTATGTCCGACATTACATTTAATGTTATATTCGCAATATCTATATTTGCATTTTGGAAGACGCAATCGCGTATATACTGCCCATTCCATTGAGGGTTTGTCCCCGAATAAACACACCGTAAGGTATCATGTATATCAGGCGTACCATATTCCCATGTTGTTGTTTTCATAGCCACATGTGTTTCCGCTTCTGTTAATGTAAATTGTGCTGCCTTAGCGTTTGTTACAGCAGCAGATACCATCTGTGATGCATTATGAGCATCTATCTTCGCATTTCGCTCTTTCGTTTTCGCATATATATTATTGGGATCATTCTCCAATATTTGTTTAGTGAAATTATACAGTGCATTTTTTTCCTCCAATATTTTTACAGCATCGTCTGCTTGTTTTGCGGCAATTCGTGTCGATTCTTCTATTATATTTATATACGCATTTGAATTCATTTCTTGAGTAATGCTTTTTAAAAATATTGTATATTCAGGTGGAAACGTTTGCAAGTTATCCGTATTTATCTTGGTATAATCATAAATATTTACTCCTGAAGATATAACTATCCACTTATTTTCCACAATCGGGTCTTTGCGTAACAAATTAAAATAAGCTTTTACACCGTGTGTCCACTGTCCTATAGTAGCATATACATGTGTGTTTCCGTGTGCAGGCAATCTACGTGAAACATCTAATATTCGCGCCTCTAACAAATTTCCTATATTTGCTACTGATAATCCATCTATCGTTTCAGATGATTTACTGTTACGAATATCGCGTATACTATGACCGTCCAATAATTCGTATTGTTTGCAAGAAAATAACATTCTAGCCCGTCTTACCATTTCTATATTCACACCTAATTCTATCACTTCGCAAAAACTCTTTGCTGTTTCCTTCGTATATCCGTCATGTAATGTTGTTAATAATACGCTATTTATCGGATTTTCATCTCCATCATTCATTCTTTCTTGGATATCGTCTACATAATCATCTAATAAACGACTCAAACTATATACATTGTTGACCGCCTCCTTGTATTCTTCTAAACTTTCATATACCTCTTCGAGTGCTATTTTCGGAGTATTTGTTTTATTGTTCGCTACATCGGGGTTTTTTCCTGGATTCTGGCGTAACGAGGAATGTTTTTGCCCCATTTATTCGTAGTTATATAGATTGTGTAAATACGAATATTCATTCTTTATTAACGCAACATTTTCTATATAAAATTGATTTTAAATTTTATACCTTATTTATTTCATATTACCAGACATTTACTATGTTGACTCGCTCCCAAACTTCTACACAGGCTTCGTCTCAAACACCTTCCACTTATATCACCCGTGCGCGCAAGCGTCTTCAGCAACAAGACAATACGACCTCGGGATATAATACACGTTCTCGATCAAAAGCGAATATTACTCTCGATGTAGACATTGATTTCGATGACGCTAGTAGAGAATGGAATCGTAATAAGCGTCGTGTTGGACAAATGTATCAATACGTTTGTGGACAAACTTGTCGTTCAGGTAATCCATGCAAAAAGCTTCCTGTTAATGGCGAATTACACTGTTCCTCACACAACAGTAAGTAAGTTATTCATATCGTATATTATTTCATCTATCGCATGTTATTCTTGGTTGTTCCTGACTATAGTCCGTTAAATATTCTATTTGATTACACGCATATATAAGTGGTTTTTTTACACTATCATACACAGATTCCACAAAATCTATGTGTGAACCCATCTTCCTGCATTCTGATATTATGTCTCCGTCCAGCTTTGTCGTTAATTTGTCTATTTTTTTATCTAACAAATCCACCCGTTCGTTTGTTTCACCAACCATTATAGTCAATGATTGTAATAGTTCTTTGATTGTCTCCACATTTTTATTCAAGTTGTCTATTTTTCCTTCCATATAACCATATATTACAAATATATATAGTCATATTTACACAGTTCGTCGTTATTTAAATATATTTAATACCATTGGATAATTCTCATATAATCTTCTTACCAAATACGGTAGGGTTTCGTTCAAATGTCCATATGGTAAATATTTATATACTACTTTGTTTTCTTCACTCAATTTTTTAGATAATTTATCGCTCATTCCCATTAACTGAGCATATTCGACGTTTCCGTTTTTATCTAATGAATCAGATAAATATATGCTTTCTTCATTGTGGGTTGCACATAGCAACTTGTCGTGCGTTTTACAATTATCTATAAAATGTCGTATTCCGTCGTTATAACTACGATGTGTTTCATCAATTGTATCGTATAATATATCATATTTATAATCCTGGTTATAATAGGCTCCTCGCACTAGTTTACAACCTAATAAATAAGTTCGTTTTTGCATATCATCCTTTAATTCAGCCAATGCATCCTTTCTATACATCTGATATGTTTTGTAAACATTTATATCGGATTTATTGTATCTACTTAACATTATATTTGATATGTCTGATATCTTATCCTGAATTATATAATCTTCCGCATCTATTAATATCTTTGTTTTTTGTTTTATTGCCTTGTCTATTAATATACTTGCACATTGCAATGCATATTCATAATCATTTTCTACATTTAATGAGCTCAACTTTAATGCAATGGTTGTATTTTCATGATTCGAGATTAATCTATCTATTTCAATAAAATTTCTATGGAAGTCATTTTTATTCTCATTCGCATAATCTAATATCGGTCTATAGTTTGAACTCTTTAATTTGTTGATAAATCTAGGCAATTGCTGCGGTAAACAGGTGAACCTATTTACAAATGGTATCATCATTTTAATTTATAACTTATTTGAAGATTGTAAATAATAGCAATAATAACGTGACCTGAACAATTAACCCAGATACACCATCGTGATACATACTTTTGAATACACCCAATGGCTTATAATAATATTCCTCCAAATGGGGAAATAATCCACTCCATTTCATTACAAAACCATATAACGCACTTATTATAAAAGTTACCGTCAAAAACTTTATGAGATATTTGATATTACTCATATTTTTTGGGAAAGGTGTTACCATTAAAATAAGGGGTTGAGTAGTAGCGCCAACAAAACCGGCAATTAATGCCGCTGCTAATAGTGTATGTATTTCAAAATAGGGTGCTAAATCTTTTACAAACGACATTTGGAGACTTGTCGGTAAAATTTCATAATTCAAAGACATAAATCTTAAAATTACATCCCATAAACCAGTTACGATAAACGTTAATATTATAAGTGTTTTATTATCCATATAATATTAATGCATATATTATCATTTGACCACAGTATTCTTATGTGCAAATTACTTCTGCAAAAATAAGGTAGATAACAGCATTAATGCTCCCATTGCCGTTACATTTTTGATGAACGAATAATATTGTCCCGTTTTTGTGGGAAAATGGTAAATTAATGTCGCCAATGCTGTAAATGACGCTAAACCAATACTTGAATAATACGCATATTCTTGGTAAGAATCTGTTTGTAATGATACCATTATCATTAATGGCGCGGATATTTCTAATATAATTACTGCCGCGATAGCTAATGTATAGAATATTTGCGGTAAACCCTTAATTGGAAGCACATGTTTAAATCCTTCCACGGTTGATCTAAAACTTGATATTTTATTTATACCTGCTAGGAAATACATGACTAAAATCATAAATGCATATATTGATACCAACATCATTATATAGTATATTTTCATTTTATTTACCTCGTTTTACAGGACATGTTCCTTCTTTCATAAAGTAATGATACCCGTATTTTCCCCATTTATCCAATACACTGTTTATTTCTTCATGGATTTTTTCGTAACTCTTATTCATATTTCTAGGACGTTTGGTAGTATAATCCTTCCATAATACCACACCCTTTCGTCTTTTTTTCTTTTTCAATTCTTTTTGCATTATTTCGACCATTCCTTCAATCTCGTCATTAAAATGCTCCTTTTTTAAAATATTTCTATACATTCGAACCATATCCATTTGCCTTTGCTTCATTCCTCTTGCAATTGGTTTATTTAAATATTTCATCAATGTGTATGACTGACATAATGTATCATTCTTGTTTACAAAAATGTTCTGATATCCTTCGTCCACACTGCACCATTTTATATCCTCTCCTGTTTTTCCTTCTTTCATTAAAACATGATGATTCGAATACTCAAAATCGGCATTCGCATCTTCTACTGCAAAATCCCAGTCTCGTTCTGTATACATTTCTTTGATAATTTCACGAACTGTTTCATCTCCAAAGATTTGGTTTATATATGTATAATGTTCCTTCGAAAATTCATTGAGTTTTTCTGATGTGCATGTATTCATTGTTATATATATATATGTTGTATTTTTATGTTATTTAAGATGTTACTACTACATAACAAATACAACCGACTATCATAAGCGAAATAACTGTTAATACTACGAACAGATTTGGTGTAGACATATTACAACATTCATCGTCTTCTTCTGCGATTTCTATATAATCCTCCGTAAATGAATCCGTCCATATATCATTCTCATTATTTATCGGATTCTCAGTCATCATGTCCAATATTGTATATAATATTAATACGTTCACTTTATTTCATTTATATTATCTCTTCATCCTCATCCTCATCGCAAGCAGCTTCACATAAATATTGCCCAGTCCCTTTCATCTGAACAATATCTTTTGTCTTTCCACATAAATCACATTCTGCTTCTTGATTATTTGGTTCTTCTTGTACAAATAATATATCACCAAATCCGTCATCATCAAAATACCCGTCACATAAACAACATTTCTTATATTGTCCTTCTTGATAAGTGTCTTCGGTATCTTCTTCAAAATCCCAATCGGGTGGATATCTTTCGCAGTCCGTATTTTCACATAATTTATAGGTTTTTTCTTCTTCTTCTTTTTCTTCTTCATCTTCTTTGGTTTCTTCTTCATCTTCTTTTGGGGGGTCAAAACTACCACCTACTATTTTACCTCCAACTGTATTTAAATATATTGTATTGGTTTCATCTTTATCTTCACTTTCATCCTCACTTTCATCCTCACTTTCATCCTCACTTTCATCCTCACTTTCATCCTCACTTTCATC